>WBZO01000051.1_pt1 | contig 303805 bp, 280 predicted proteins | sample 5204261 | NCBI WGS metagenome assembly WBZO01 (sample SAMN12412400, study PRJNA552823) | activated sludge metagenome | isolation source: activated sludge from anammox sidestream of wastewater treatment plant... | place: USA: North Carolina | collected 2017-09 | reverse complement strand
CTCTGATGTTTTGTGTTGTTGTCTTTCAAAGAACTTTTTTCTTGCTACTTTTTTCATTGCCGTCCTCTTTATTTTTAACAAATTTAAGAAACCCTTAAATTTTACAGGACGACAAATGTCGTTATTTGACAAGAATCATTTTCCTTGTATCCTTGAAACTTCCTGCCTCTAAAGAGTAGAAGTAAATTCCTGAGTTCAATGCAGTCGCGTTAAAATCGAAAGCATAAGTCCCGGCATTCAACTCTTCATTAACTAAGACATCAACTTCTCTTCCAAGCATATCGAAAACTCTCAACTTCACGAATGAATTTTCAGGAATGCTGAAGTTAATAGTGGTAGCTGGATTAAAAGGATTCGGATAGTTTTGGGAAAGCAAAAACCCTTCCGGAAGTTCACTTGAAATATTAATAACACCGACGAGGTTAGCATTTTTGCTGATACCACCGGCTGACCTTACAGCCCAGGCTGAATTTCCGCTCCTTGATTTCGAAATGCTGGTAAATACACCTCCAGGTGCGGAATATTGCGTAGTCCAACTTGCGCCGTTATCATTCGAGTAAAGAATATTTGCATCTTGTCTGGCGACCCACCAATTATTTCCGGAACCGATTATTCCGGTAATTCCGGCAGTACCGGGTGCGGGCAGGGGAGCCCAGCTAGCTCCGCCGTTCGTGGTCTTTACCAGCCCGGTTCCACCAGCTAATCCATTATTAGCGTCATTGAACCAAACAGAATATGAGTTTACCTCATTACCGGTACTTTGAGCAGTGAAATTTGTACCGCTAGTACTCGAGAAATAGACTCTTCCACCACTTGTGCCAAAATATACATTAGTTCCGCTTACAAAACCTGAATTGTTCCAACCTGCCTCGCCACCGTTTTGTGCAAGGTACATTCCGGTTGAATCCCATGTAGCTCCTCCATCGGTAGTTTTAAACAGGGACCACCTGCCACCAACCGGATCACCTTCCATGAAACCGTTGTTAGCATCCAGCATTTTTATTACATTTAAAAAACCGCCGGGTTGGCTAAACACTTCTGTCCATGTATTCCCGCCATCAGTAGTTCGGTAAACAAAAGCAGTTGATCCTGAACCTGTAACCAGAGCGGTATTTGCATCCACTCCGTAAATATTGTAAAGATCTAAAGAGACCGGAATTGGAGCACCTGTTACATTAGTCCATGTAGCTCCACCGTCAGTTGTTCTTAATACAGCTCCACCAGCACCGGCAACCCATGCGACATTATCGTCAACAGCAGAAACCGAATATAAGGTAATCGTAACCCCTGATGTTTGTTCAACCCACTGTGCATTTGCAATGCTGAAAAAACTCACCAAAGCAAAAACAGTCAAAATAAATTTTTTCATTTTTCTTATTTTAATTTAAAGCATTTAATTCTACTCATTATAAACTTCAGGTTAAATTCAAAACTCTTTACTATTCAAGTTTAATTACTTGAATTAATTTTGTTCTTGCTTGACCTTGCCATTTTAAGTAAATCCCAATATGGTGGATTATAACCGTTCACGAACTTAAATTCATTCGCCATTTGCATTACTTCACGCGCCAGTTTACTGTGTAAAGATGAAAAATATTGTTCTTTTAAAGCTGATATAGGGCTCATCCCTTCGGGAATCGGTCCCTTCAATTCAAACTGGTTTAAAATCCAACTATACCCTTTCAACATTCGTGCGACCGGAAGTAAAAAGATATTGTAATCTAATACTTCGCCATTATCAGCATCCTCAAGCATGATATCCATAACAGCATTATCCACATGGTCTTTTTGTAGTTCACGCGGATCCCGCCATTCGGCGACAACACTTAACTGAGGGTCATATTCCAGATCGGATGGTTCCACAGAGGTAAAATGTTCAACTCCAAAATCGCCAAGCCAATTTACAATTCCCCGGGATGAAATCAGTGTCATTCCCGACCAGAGTTCAAGACTATGCTTCTTGTACGAAAAATAAACTACTTCTGAGCAAAACATTTCAGTGGGTTCATAAAAGTTCATCTCAAAATCGTATGGAATATGCCGTATTGATTGCTCGTGCAGTGCAGTATGAGCAGCTTCATCCGGTAACTTTGTGTTTAAAAAAACATTCTTCAGCATTTCATATCTTGGTCTTAGAATCATTATTCTAAACTTTCTGTCACTAAGGTATTCATTGACATTAGTTGTAATAACACCTGACTCAATGTGAGATTCAATAAAGTTCAGGTTACCGTTGCTGTCAACCAGTGCAAGGGCTACATGGGAGAAATTTCCGGGATAATCGTTCCCGCGCGATATTAAAGCTGAAACCGGAGCGCCCCCTCTTGAAACGAGAATATCACCGCTCCTTATTAAAGAGTTATTCAGGATGCCTATTTTAGTGTCAGAAGGTTCATTGGTCCCACGTATCCAATCGGGTCGTTTGTCTTCCGGCATTTGTAAAATAATCTCTTCAATCGCAGCGCGATTACCGTAAAGCAAACGATACAACCGTTTCCGTGTGATTGGAGAATTCATATCCCAATTAATTGATTGCATTTTTACTAACTCTCGCACCTGCATATTGAGATCTATAAATTCCATTGCCCGCTTGTTGCATGCAGCTATTTGCGTAGATGTTTTGAACAATACTAGTTCCAGACTATCGAAAAAATTATTGTCAGGTGTGAAATGTTCATGGTGAAGTTTTCCTATCATACCCTTGTATTCTGAAATAGAAAAGTCAATTAACACGTTCACAGAATCACAGCCAACCCCCCTGTAAATATTAAATGATTTCTCCAACTCTTTCCAAAAGTCATCCTTGTCCCAAGCAAAAGGATCATTACCGGCGCCCGTAAACTCCTCGTCAGAGTGAATCGGTATCATCAGGATTAAATAAATCAAACACAAAGAACCTAAAAAGTAAAAAACCTTTTTAAATATTGACTTCAAAGTATATATAGTTATTGAGATTAATAAATCTGGATGTCAATTGCTTTTGGTTAATACTGCAGATTGAACATTAATTATGGGGTATGATTCCACTTCGGGTGTTTCCTCGTTCCCGCCGGTAATTACCTTACCGGTTAAATCCGAAGTGAATACGGTGAAAAAGATTTTTTCATCCTGAAGTAAGTAAACCGTGGATATAAGTGAATTCGACACTTTGAAGGTAGAATAAAAAGTGTTTTGAAAGAAATGGAAATCTAACCTAATTGAATTATTCTCATCAAGTTGGTATTTAGATTCATCATCCGTCTTTACCAGAGTATATTTTTTTTCAATTTTTCCGATACCCTCATCATAAGAAATTATCCAATTCCAGTTTCCGGCACTGTCAGCAGGATTTATTTTCAAATTCATTCTTACTGGGCTTTCAATTCCGGATATCTCTAAATAACCATTCCATTCACCAGACCATAGCTCGATCTGCGCATACGATGGGGCACAAAAAGCTATTAACAAAATTGTATAGACTGTTCTCAAATGAAGATATTTAATTAAGGCACTTATTTTAAACTAACGCGAATCCAGGAATTCTGTAACCATATCCCCAATTTATATTTTATCGGATGCTTGGTGTTATCAGATTTATGAATTATGGCAGAATTCCCCAGTTGTTAACGTTATCCCGGTTTAATTTATTCAGTAGAAATTGTTGACTATCGTCGTCCTCTCCCTAAACCAAGAGCTCCAAGTAATCCGCGAGTAATTTCCCTTACCAGCGTTCTTCCGACTTGTCTGGTTGTTGTGTTTGAAAGTATTTTTTCAAATGTGCTCTTTTCGTTAGATTTGGATTTTTGGGTCACCTGTGGTTGTTGCTGCTGTTGCTCGTCCGAAAGTTTATTTTGTAATATCTCGTATGCACTCTCACGGTCAATTGATTCATTGTATTTTGAGATTAGTTTTGATTTCGAGATAATGTTATCAATTTCTGATTCTGAAAGAATATCCATTCTTGAATAAGGCGCCCTTAGAAGAGTGGCAACGAGCGGTGTAGGCTTTCCCTTTTCGTTAAGAACAGTAACAGCTGCTTCACCTGTACCTAATGAAGTAAGGAGATCTTCAGTTTTGTAAAACTCAGTTACCGGAAAATTTTCCGAAATCAATTTTATTTCCTTTGAATCCTTTGCAGTAAAAGCTCTGAGAGCGTGTTGTACTTTCATGCCAAGTTGACTTAACACGGCATCAGGTATATCGGTCGGATTCTGTGTACAGAAAAATATTCCAACTCCTTTGGAACGGATCAGTTTAATTATAGTTTCGATTTGGTCAAGCAGGGTTGATGATGCTTCTTTAAATATGAGATGTGCTTCATCAATAAAGATGACAAGTTTTGGAATATCCAGATCACCTTCCTCAGGAAAAGTTTGGTAAATCTCTGCAAGCAAGCAGAGCATAAATGTTGAAAACAGTTTTGGTTTCGCTTGTATGTCAGTTAACCTAATTATTGACATGATTCCGCGTCCCTGATCATCAAATTTTAACAGGTCTTGAACATCAAATGATCTTTCACCAAAAAAACTGTCGGCTCCCTGCTGTTCAAGTTCGATTATTTTCCTTGTAATGATTCCGATTGAAGAACTTGAAATTCTTCCGTATTCAGATTCAAATTTTTCCTTGCCTTCATTTAAGACAAATTGAAGTACGCTCTTAAAGTCTTTAAGATCGAGGAGAGGAAGTTGATTATCGTCACAGAATTTAAAAATTACACTAACTATACCCGATTGAGTATCATTTAGTTCAAGTATTCGCGAAATAAGAACCGGACCAAACTCTGAAACAGTAGCCCGAAGTTTACTACCTTTTTCCTCTGATAGAGAAAGAAATTCAACGGGAAAACTTTCGGGTTTAAATTCAGCTCCTATACGAGACATACGTTCATTTATTTTTTCGTTCGTTGTTCCCGCAGCAGCAATTCCACTAAGATCGCCTTTAATATCCATAAGCAGGGTCGGCACTGATTTCGAGGATAACCCTTCGGCGATAACTTGCAGGGTTTTTGTTTTCCCTGTACCAGTTGCACCAGCAATAAGACCATGCCTGTTCATTGTTTTCAGTGGTAACGAAATGTGTAATCCGGTTATACATTCACGATTGTATATTGCACCACCAAGTAGTATTGATTCACCCCTAACCTCGTAACCAGCTCTGATTTGCTCGGTGAAATTATCCTTAGTTGCCATTGTATAATTTTATTTGTTTGGGGTTTTTGATATTACGTCTTCGATAAATTCCAGGATAGGTTTCGGCAGGGTAGATTTGAAATATTCGATTAAAGCTGATATTACTGCACGGGTGTCATCCTCTGTTTTCCCAGCTTTCTCTGAAATTAACTTTACGATTGCATCCATGAAAATATTTGATTTTTTTGTTAAAGTGTAATTTATTTATTGAGATGTTAGATTTAAAGACAAAATTGTTTATCATGTTACTCTCTCAAAAGAAATATCCGGGAAGAAATGTTTTAATTATATTTGTGAAACGAGATTTGTAAGTTATATTGTTACATTTGTATTCATTTTACTGAAATTCATAAATGTCCACATCAAATATTTTACTTAAGAGTTATTGCAACAGCCTGACAGGTTACTCAAGGTTGGATACACGGGAAGTTAAAGTCGGTGATGTTCCGTTAGGTGGGAAAAACCCGATTCGTATTCAATCAATGACAACAACCGATACAATGGATACAACAGGAACGGTTGAACAATCTATCAGAATGATAAAAGCCGGTTGTGAATACGTCCGTATCACGGCGCCGAGCATTAAAGAAGCCCGAAACCTTGAAGTGATTAAAAAAGAATTAAAAGCCCGCGGTTTTAACGTCCCAATCATAGCTGATATTCATTTCACACCAAATGCAGCCGAACTCGCTGCGAGGATTGTTGAAAAGGTCCGAGTAAATCCAGGAAACTATGCGGACAAAAAGAAATTCCAGATATTCAATTACACTGACGATCTCTACCGTCAAGAGCTTGAGAGAATCAGGGAAAAATTTACCCCGCTCGTAAGGATTTGTAAGGAATACGGAACGGCTATGCGCATTGGTACTAACCATGGCTCACTGTCAGATCGTATAATGAGCCGTTATGGAGATACGCCAACGGGGATGGTAGAATCAGCTTTGGAATTTCTAAGAATTTGCGAGGACGAAGGCTATTACGATATAGTTCTTTCAATGAAGGCGAGCAATCCGATTGTTATGATTGAAGCATACAGGTTACTCGTTAGCAAAATGAACGAAGAAGGGATGAATTATCCGCTTCACCTTGGAGTAACCGAAGCTGGAGATGGTGAAGACGGAAGGATTAAATCATCGGTAGGGATCGGTACTTTACTTGAGGACGGTTTAGGAGATACAATTCGTGTGTCGCTGACCGAAGAGCCCGAGTTCGAAATTCCCGTCTGTCGCAAATTAATTGACCGTTATTTAACCCGTGTGAACCATGATCCGATTCGGGAAACAATTATTAACCCGCTTGACCCGTTCACTTTCAAAAAGCGCTTGACTGACTCTGTAAATAATATGGGTGGTAGAAATGTTCCGGTGGTTATAATTTCACCATCAGTTGTTAAGGGCAGAACTAAGCGTGAATTATCAGAAATCGGGTACACATTTAACTCCGAAACTGAAAAATGGATTATCTCTGATACTGCAGCTGATTTTATTTACTTAAAAGAGAATATTGATGATTCTGAACTTCCGGGTTCTTTAAAAATAATTTTAGATTATCACGTCTGGAAGAAATGTGATAATCGGATGAACCGCTATCCTTTGCTTAATATCGGTGAACTAAGAGATAATGGTGAAATATCAAGTGACTGTAACTTCATTTTGATTAAACTTGAATCTCTTTTCATGGAGGATTTTCCGGAATTAACGTCAATCCCTAATCCGGTTTTCGTTCTGGAAACAGATAACTCACACGCTATGCCGGAAATGAGGAGAATATTTGTGGAGTTAATTAATAATGATATTAAAATTCCGGTGATAATCAGGCGAAGATACACAGAAAGTGATTCAGAGAGATTTATATTAAACTCATCCGCCGATACCGGTGGATTGTTTATTGAAGGATTGGGAGACGGCCTCTGGATAGAGAATGAATCAGTTGAATCATCTAAGGTGAATTCAGCATGTTTCGGAATTTTGCAGGCAACCCGGACAAGGATAACGAAAACGGAATATATTTCTTGTCCATCCTGTGGAAGAACATTATTTAATTTGCAGGAAACAACTTCAATGATTCGAACGAAAACCAATCACCTTAAAGGTGTTAAAATTGCCGTTATGGGCTGTATAGTTAACGGACCCGGCGAAATGGCTGATGCGGATTACGGATACGTTGGGAGCGGTCCAGGTAAAATCACCCTTTACAAGGGAAAAGAAATTGTGAAAAGAAATATACCATCTGAAAATGCTCTTGATGAACTAATTGAACTTATTAAAGAAAATGGTGATTGGATAGAAGCTGATTGAATTTCATTGTTAACGGATTAGTATTACCAAATTATCCATTCTCGATTAGTAATCAATATCTCTATATCAGCAAAAAAATTTACCCGATTTTGAAATAAAAATAATTTTTAATTAAGGGGAACCGGAACGAAAAATAATCAGTTACAACACTATATGTATCAACATATATCTTTTATTAATTAAACTATAATAAATCATGGAAACAGGAAGATGGTTAATTGACAAAACCCATTCAGAAATCCAGTTCAAAGCGAAACACTTAATGATTACGACTGTAACCGGAAAGTTTACAGAGTACGATGCGACGATTGAAACAAATGGTGACGATTTTTCAAACGCAAGGGTAACGTTTACGGCGGAAGTAAATTCAATCACTACAGGAAATGATCAACGGGATGAACATTTGAAGTCGGATGATTTTTTCAGCGCCGATAAATTCCCGTCTTTAAAGTTTGTATCTACGAACATTCAGAAGATTTCTGATAGTGATTTTAAAATGACGGGTGATTTTACAATTAGGGATATCACTAAAGAAATTACACTGGATGTTGAGATGCACGGGATAAAGAAAGACCCGTACGGAAACACAAAAGCAGGGTTTGAAATAAACGGAAAAGTGAACAGGAAAGAGTTTGGATTAAAATTCCATGTACTGAATGAGGCGGGTGATTTGCTCGTAAGCGATGACATTAAAATACTTTGCGAGGTGCAATTGCAAAAAGTAAACGACGAGGCATAACAAAGTTTGATAACAATTTTAATTCAGTATATCTTCAAGGAAAACCTGTGACCCAATCGCAGGTTTTTTATTTTGCCGAATCTTTTCTTCATTTCATATAATTTTTATTGACCATAGGTTTGTATTAACGAATGAGAATAAATTCACACCAAAGGGCATTTAAAAAAGAGCATTCCGAAAAAGAGAAGGAATTGGGTAGAAAACCTGACTGGCTCAGGATTAAAATTCCAATCGGAAAAAATTACGCTGAATTAAAAAAAGTTATGCGCGGGCAGAAACTGAATACAGTTTGTGAAGAAGCCCGCTGCCCGAATATTTCAGATTGCTGGAATCGCAGAACTGCAACCTATATGATACTCGGTGATACCTGTACAAGAAGTTGCGGTTTCTGTTCCGTTAAAGTCGGTATACCAAACGAACTTGACCGTGATGAACCGCGGCGGGTTGCCGAATCGGTTATTGCCCTTAACCTGAAGCACGTTGTAATAACCTCAGTGAACAGGGATGAACTTAGAAACGGTGGCGCGGAAATCTTTGCAGAAACAATCAGGCTCATAAATGAAGCGCTCCCTGATACTACGATTGAAATTTTAATTCCTGATTTTAAGGGCGAGGAGTCTGCCTTTGAAATAATTATGCAAAATCAACCGACTATTCTTAACCATAACCTTGAAACAGTACCATCACTTTATCATGTTGTCAGACCTCAGGCAAAATATGAAAGGAGTTTGAAAGTTATCAACTGGTTTCACAATCGGGGGTTAATTACTAAAAGCGGACTTATGGTTGGGATTGGTGAACAACCGGATCAGGTGCTTGATGTAATGCGTGATCTTAGGGAAAATGGTTGTGAGATTCTCACTATTGGTCAGTATCTGAAACCAACAAGTGTTCATTTACCGGTTGACAGATATGTAACACCTGATGAATTCCTGATGTACAAAACTGAGGGATTGAAAATGGGATTTGCTGTTGTTGAATCTAATCCGCTGGTGAGAAGCTCATATCACGCAGACGAACAGGCGGAACTTGTGTTAAAGAAAAGGGCTGAAAGTACTTTGGCATAGTTGCGTTTATTTTGATTTATAAAACAAGCCCCTCATATTGAGGGGCCTGTTATTATAAGGTTAATTATTCCCTTTTCGGTTCCTTCTTGATAAATTCAGTTCCGGAATTTGTCTTTTGTTCGCTCCGTTCGTATGTCCTGCCGGATGAATTATCGTTTTCGTAAGTCTTAGGCGGATTGTAAGTTCCGGTATTGTTGTTCGTGGTTCTGTTAGTCCTTCTGGTAACCTTCCTGTTACGGTTTACTTTATTCCTCTTCCGTCTTGTAACTCTTTTCTTTCTCTTGATTTTTTTGCTTGTCCTGTTCGAGACATTTGTGTTCTTGCTGGTTGTATATAGCTTACCGTTCCATTTGAAGGTGGAGAGTCCCCTCTTTTTTGCATCGCGATAAGCGCTACCAAACGAAACCCCGCTGTAACTCTTAGTAGTGTTTTTATTATTCCGGCTGGTAACGTTCTTTTGTGAAGTGTTCTTACTCTTGTTTTCGGTGGTGTATTTCTTTCCATTCCATGTGAATGTACTTAAACCTTTCTTAACCGCTTCACGATACGCTCTCCCAAAACTCGATACTCCTTTGTTGTTTTTTCTTTTCTTTTTCCTGGATTGTTCAATTGAATGTGTACCTGCTTCAGATTTCTGAATCCCGGCAAATCCAATTCCGATAAAAACAAAAACAACCAAGGAAAACGAAATTAATTTTAAGTTCATCATGTTCCTTGTTTGATTACTAAAACGGTTTTAAGCTAAAAACTCTGATTTGTAATAGCAAGGCAGTTCATTGAAAAAATAAACCAATAATTGTAATAACAATGTGATAATTTGTATTTTTGCGTCACTATTTTGTTACGATTCTATAGATTCGATATGTTAAAATTTTACTTTTACAATATTGCAAATCGATACAGGTGCCAAAAACATCTGATAGAAGTTTCAGTGGCACAACTACAGCACTAAATAAAAAATTTTTAATGGAAATAATATCCTTCGTATTGATTTTTAATTAAATCTTATATTATATTAAATGTTTTTAGTTATCAAATTTATGTATAGCCAGGTGAAAATGTTAATAAATATTCAAAAAGCAAAATACGATTCACCACCGCCGGGTTTGGGTTGTTGAGATAATTCTATATAATTTACAATTGACTATTGTTAGATTCTGATTGCAATGGTTAAAGTTATTTTCATAATTGTATTGTTAACACAATCAGTGATTTTTGCTCAACAGCGAGTTGACGGAGTTTTTGATGCAGAACGATTAATTACAAATGACAGTGTTGAAACCGGTTTGAAAATTCTTGAGAAAATCAGGGGAACGGGTTTGATGGATGTTGACGGTTATATACTTCTTGGAAAGACTTACGATCTTATACAAAAGCCGGTAACGGCAATCGGGATTTTATATGAAGGTTTAAAAAAATTTCCGAACGAAGGGGCATTGTATTTGGAAGCAGGTAGAATAAAATTTATGAATCATGAAATTGAATCTGCGCTTTCATTTTGGGAAGACGGGATATTGGCGGATCCGGATTTTCCGGAAAATTACCTGAGTGCTGCCAAGCTTTTTTTACTTTCCGAGGAGCCTTTGTGGGCGGTAATTTATTCCGAGATATTTCTGAACCTTAATAAAGATCCAAAGATCAATGCGATTGCAGGAAATATATTTACCGATGCACACCGCAGATCTATCAACATAATTTCCGATTCTGTGATCAAAATTTCATTCAGTCAGAATGCTTATTTTCGCAATGGCGTATTTACTACACACACCTTCGAATCGTTTTATGAAAATGTATTTCTTTATGCGCTTGCGGGGTTAGGGGATACACTCAATTTGACAGTCCTTCTGAATGCAAGGGTGAAGTTCGTTGAAATTTGGCAACGGGAGGCTATGAATAAATTTTCGAACCCACTTTTTTCTTACCACAAACTTTTACTCAATAACGGATTGCTTGAAGCATATAATTATTTTCTCATAAAAGATTCATTCCCGAAAGAGTTTGAAAACTGGTTAAATTTGAATCGTGGCTATTTCAACAGGTTTATGGAATTCCGGAGCAATAATCCAATATCCGTTTATTCCGGAAATCCATTTAACAGATTCATTTTAAACTGAGCAACATGTCTAAAATTAATCCGATAGTGACGGTTCTGAGGGATAAATCTGAATTGTTAGTCAGGGTTGCGGAGATTGAGGATGCAGCATCTCTTGTGAACATTAAGTTTGATATTACCAAAGAACACATTTATATGTTAAGAGAACCATACGAATTTCATAACACAATAGATATTGAACTCAAAAGGATAAATGATATGTTGCACAATCGGAACAAGCTCCAATTGGTTGCGGAAATTACAAATGAAATTGTAGGATTTCTCGAATTTGAAACAAAGGGGATTAAGAAATCCGAACATGTAGGTTCAATTTATATGGGGATTGCCGAACACGTCAGGGATAATGGGATTGGGACGATACTACTCAATACACTAATTGGTTGGGCAGTGAACAATAATTCGATAGAGAAAATCACACTTCAGGTATTTTCAAATAATGAACGTGCAATTCATTTGTATAAAAAATTTGGATTCATCATGGAAGGTAGATTGAAAAATGATATAAAATTACGGGACGGTTCATATATTGATAATATTTGTATGTATAAATTCGTTAATTAAACATCATGTCAACATATAGAGAAAAAATAGAGGAAATAGTAAAAGAAAAAATCAGACGATACAAAGAAAATCCATCTGAAGAAGTGTCTATTGACCTTAATCTGAATGAGAAAGTGCAGGAGTTTAAAAAAATGATAACGGAAAATATTATTCCGTTGGTAAGGAAAACAAATTCAGTCATTGGATTTGCCGGATGTTCTTTGCGGTGGTACACGAACGAATCAGCTGAAATAATGGATCCCAATAAAAGAATTTTCATTCAAATTCTCTTTTATCCCAAAGGCCACAGCAAAATTACACTCGGTGTTAATGTTCCGTTTTTCCAGTTATCTTACAGTCCGGCTAAGAGAAATATAAAAATCACTCAGAAGACTTCAGTGAAATCAGATGATCCGACATATAAACTCGCTGAAGTTGAAATTGATAAACTTGCATACGACAGGATTGAGGATTATTTCACAGAGTTCCTTCGGGCTGCAATACTGACGGATTAAAATTCTTTATGTATAAAATTTTTTACGAGATATTAAATAAATTCGACGATGCCATCTGCCTGATCAATTCAGATAAAACGGTTGTTTTCGTAAACGATAAATATTGTAGCCTATACGAAAAGAAACCTGAAGAAATTTTAGGTAAACACTATTACTCCCTTTTCTCTCCCGATGAATACAGCCTTGCAGACAAACGTTTTGAGATGATATTATCTTCGGATGAGCCGGTTAACTTCAACTGGATAATTATAAAAGATAATGGTGAAGTTTCAAGTGTAACCTCGTTCAACTATAAAGTTCAGATTGACGGAAATACAATGGTTGTTGTAAAATTGCACGAGGTTTCTGTAGAACGAAATATGGAGTTAATGCTAAGACAATCCGAAAAGTTAGCGCACATTGGCGGTTGGGAATTTGAAGTGAATACTAATAAGCTCCGTTGGTCTGATGAAGTATTCAGAATACACGAAATGAACTCGAGGGTTGTGCCGGATTTAGATGCTTGTCTATCATTTTACGAACCGGATTCGCGTGAGGAACTGGTTAATTCAGTTAAAGATGCAATTGACAATTTTAAGCCATTTGATAAATGTTTTAAGTTTGTAACCCAAAAAGGCAATAAAAAATGGGTACGGGTTTCGTGCAGGCCGGAATCAATTTTAGGTAACACTCTCAGGCTTTACGGAGCAATACAAGATGTTACAGAGATGATTTTCAATGAACAGGAGTTGAACAAATTATCTCTAGTCGCAAGAAGTACCGCTAATGGTGTTATAATTACCAATAAAGATGATCGTATTGAGTGGATTAATTCAGGGTTTACTAAAATGTACGGATACACATTGGATGAAGTATTCAATAAGAAGCCGACTGAAATTCTGCGAGGTTCGAAATGGAACGAAAATATCACCGATAACAATAACAACCCCACTGAATCACCCGAACCTATTTCCCGCGAACTTATAAATTACAAGAAAGATGGATCGCCGTTTTGGGTGCATATAGAGGCAAATCCATTCCACGATATTGAAGGTAAATTTCTCGGATATTTGACAATCACTACCGATATTGACCCGATAAAGCAATCTGAGGAACAGCTCAGAATCAATAATGAAGAATTAAAAAAAACCAACGAAGAACTTGACCAGTTTGTTTACAGCATGTCACACGATATCAGAGCTCCGCTTACATCAGTACTTGGTCTAATTAGCGTTGCGAGAATGGAAACAGGAGAAACAAATCAGTCAAACTACATTTCGTTGATTGAGAAAAACGTTTACCGTCTTGATAGATTGGTAAAAGACATTATAAATTATTCACAAAATGCAAGGGTAGAAATACAACCTGAGCATATCAATTTTCAGGAATTGCTGAACATTGCAATTGAAAGCTCAAACTATCACCCAAACTTTAAACTTGTAAGAATTGAAAGTGAAATATCGGAAAATAATTTACTCATTTCCGATAAACACAGACTTAAAATTATACTTTCAAATCTGATTTCGAATGCAATCAAGTATCACGATACAGATAAAAAAGATCCCTATATCATGATAAAGATAACAATCGATTCAGACAGGGCAAATATTAAAGTCTCAGATAACGGAAGGGGAATTCCCGATAAGATCAGACAAAAGATATTCAAGATGTTCTTTTCAACAGATATTTCATCTGAAGGCGCCGGACTCGGGCTTTACATTGTGAATGAAACTATAAAAAAGCTTCGCGGCAGCATCGAGTATAGTTCGGAAATCGGAATTGGAACGAAATTTACCGTTATTATCCCTAATTTGGGCAATTCAAATGCTTCTTGAGCCGATATAAGAAAATATGTCTAATTGACGACAGCAATATCGACAATTTCGTTTGTAAAAAATTCATGGAGAAAGTTGATTTTGCTGAAGAAATTTCTGTTCATTTATCAGGGAAATCTGCTCTTGATTATTTCAAAAAATTGATTGAAACATCCGGGTCACCACCGGAGTTAATTTTCCTGGATATCAGAATGCCGGAAATGAACGGATTTGAATTTCTTGAAGAATATAAAAAACTCGATACAAATTTTATTTCCGCTACAAAAGTAATTATTCTTTCGTCATCGCTCGATATCAACGACCAAAAAAAGCCAGTGAAGATCCGTTCATAGTTCGATTCCTTAATAAACCTCTGAGCAAAGAGACGCTCCTTGAAATTAATTATTAAAAATTATTTTCTGTTTTAAAGTGTTACAAAATTATTAAAGTTATTTTTATTAATGTCTGAAAGTAAAAATATATTATCAACTGATGCTGAAAGATTAAAGAACCTTATCGTAATAGGTGATAAAGTATTGGTAAAATTAAAGTCATCGGAAGATAAGACAAGGTCAGGTTTATATCTCCCGCCAGGAGTAGAGGAAAAAGAAGCGGTGCGTTCCGGGTTCATTATGAAAGTCGGCCCGGGTTATCCTGTACCGTTTCCTGCTGATGAATCAGATGACATTTGGAAAGATTCCACGGATAAAATCAAATATATTCCACTTCAGGTAAAAGTAGGCGATCTTGCACTGTTTCTTCAAAAAAATTCAATTGAAATAATTTTTAAAGGTGAAAAATATTTTATAATCTCACAACACTCTATACTCATGGTTGAGAGAGACGAAGCTTTGTTTGATTAAATATTGTTACTGATATTTTATTGTTAACTCCGGACTGGAAAAATTGATAATTACCCGTAGAGGTTAAGGTACCTCATTTCTACATCTAAATAACCTTCCTTCTTCATTAATTTTACAATGTGAATAAATCTGTTTCTTTACATACGCTCGGTTGCAAGCTAAACTACAGTGAGACGTCGACCATTTCTAATCAATTTCGTTCAAGGGGATTTGAAGTAAAAGACTATGGCGAGGTTACGGATATTTTTGTGCTCAACACGTGTTCGGTTACAAGCAATGCTGACAGGGAATGTCGCCAGATTATCCGAAGTGTTCTCCGCAATAATCCAGAAACATACATAATTGTTATCGGATGTTATGCCCAACTTCAGCCGGAAGAAATAGCACAAATAGAGGGAGTTGATATCGTGCTTGGCGCAGCTGAAAAATTTCACCTGTTCGAGTATGTAGAATCATTCGAAAAACGGGATCTATCTTGCATTTTCAGGGATTCACACGAGAAGATAAAAAATTTTGACGCTGCATATTCTGCGGATTCGGACTCTCGTACGAGGGCGTTTCTGAAAATTCAGGATGGATGCGATTATAAATGTACGTTTTGTACAATTCCGCTTGCCAGAGGGGGATCGCGTTCGCTTGCATTTGATGGTGTTATTGAGAATGCAAAAAAAATAATTGATGCCGGATATAACGAAATTATATTGACCGGTGTCAATACGGGTGATTATAAATATGTCAGCGGTAAAAATATTAATAAATTTATTGACGTATTGTACGAACTTGAAAAACTAAACATTCAAAGAATCAGGATAAGCTCAATTGAACCGAATCTCCTAAATAACGAAATTATTGATTTGGTTGCGTCTTCTGAAAAATTTTGTAATCACTTTCACATACCGTTACAATCGGGAGATAACAATATACTGAAATTAATGAAACGGCGCTATAACAGGGAGTTTTACGAATCTTTGATTTACAGGCTCAATGAGAAGATATACGAGGTTGGCATTGGAGTTGATGTCATAACCGGTTTCCCGGGAGAAACAGAAGAGAATTTTATTAATACTTTAGAATTTTTAGAATCTCTGCCAATTTCGTATCTGCACGTATTTACTTACTCGGAGCGGAAAAACACTGAAGCTGTTTCATTTTCGGGAAGGGTTAATATAAATATTCGGCGTGAGCGGACAAGAAGATTAAGAGAACTCTCAGATGAAAAAACAGGTAAATTTTATAATAAGTATCGCGGTACTGAACAAAAAGTGCTTTTTGAATCTGCCACGGCTGAGGGAACAATCAGTGGTTATACCACAAACTACATCCGGGTAGTTTGTAATTCATCCGAAGTTCAGGAGAACACAATTATAAAAGTTCAGCTTTCAGATCCGATTGGTACGCAACCGGTACCCTGCCGGGTAAAATCAATTGAACCATTTTTGGTATAAATTTATTTGATGAATTTTAGTTGATAATCAGTAAACCGCTCACCGCAAAGCCCGATATTTTCAGGGAAAGTTTAAATTCTTTTGGGAATTGTCATTTCCAGGTAAAACGGTAACGGAAATATTTTAATGACAGATTTCTTAAAATTAAACAATCTTTCTTTTTCTTATTCAGATTCGGAATTCTCAATCCGAAACGTTTCTTTAAGTATTTCCGAAGGTAAATTCGTATCGGTAGTTGGTCGCAACGGTTCAGGAAAATCAACGCTTATAAAAATTATTTGCCGGATATATCGCAATTATTATGGTGAAATATTTTTTCACGGGAGAAATCTGAAGGATTACGAAGGAAAGGAAATTTCAAAGTTAATTGCATATCTCCCGCAACACGCACCAGTATATAATGATGTGCTTTCGGTCAGACAATTATTAATGAACGGTAGATATCCATATAAAGATTTCTTTAATTTCCGAACGACGAAAGAGGATGACGAGATTGTAAACTTCACTGCGGATTTAACCGGAGTTCAGGATTTCCTTGAGAAACCGGTTGACCGGTTATCCGGCGGTGAGAGACAAAAGGTTTTTTTAACATTGTCTCTTGTTCAGCTTAATCCAATGAAAGCACTTAAAGGTAAACTGCTCGTAATAGATGAACCGATTACTTTTTTAGATATAAATCACCAACTTGAAATCTTTGCGCTTGTAAAAAGGTTAAATGTGGATAATGGTCTTACCGTAATTTCGGTAATTCATGATTTAAATTATGCAATGAAATTTTCAGATGAAGTAATTTTAATTGATTCCGGAATCGTTGTCAAATCCGGTAAGCCTAATGAGGTTATTACAACTGATTCCTTGCGAAATTACTTTTTGGTAAATTCAGAGATTCATAATTTATCCGGTCGGAATATTTTAAATATAATCAATCAATATGACGAATAATAATTCAGGACTTTTGATAGATCAAACCGGAGGCACTTTCAAGATAACATTAAATCGTCCCGAGAAACGTAATTCACTCGATGATTTTATGATAAACAAACTTACGGAAACGATGGAATCAGTTTCCACCGATGCATCCGTGAGTACTGTTATACTTAGCGGTGCCGGCGGAAATTTTTGTTCAGGTTTATATCTTGACTATCTGCGGAAAATCTCGGAGTTCGATATTCTCCAGAATAAAATTGATTCCAATAGTTTTAAAAATCTGTTAATGTCAATTTATAATTGTAGAAAACCTGTAATTGCAATGGTGAACGGGTATGCGTTGGCTGGCGGTTGTGGTATTGCATCCGCATGTGACCTGATCGTTGCCTCAGAGGATGCACAATTTGGATATACAGAGGTAAAAATTGGATTTATTCCGGCAATTGTAATGGGTTTTCTATTGAAGCGGGTAACGGAAACACACGCAAAAGATTTATTGCTTACATCTAAATTTATAACTGCTGAAGAAGCGCTCCGGATTGGTTTTGTCAACTATGTTAAACCCAAAGGCGAGATTGAAAATTTCACCCTTCAGCTTTGTGATAGTTTAAACCGTCTCCCACAGAGTTCACTGGAGTTAACTAAGGAAATGTTTTCAAATTTAAGTTCAATGAGCTTTGAATCCGGACTTGAGTACGCAGTCAATATGAACGCAATAACCCGGATGACAGAAGAATGTAAAACAGGAATCAGTGCTTTTTTAAATAAAGGGAAAAAATAAAATGGTAGAACAAAAATTCAAAGAAATCCAGTATCTTGACAGGAACGAATCCCAGTATGGTCCTTCACCGAAGTGTTTTGAGTTTCTGAAAGACGTTACAATAGACGAACTTTCATGGTATTCGAGAGATTATGCACGTGGCGTTAAATCCTCTTTGTCCGAGAGGATTGCAGCAGATTTTGATATAAGCGAAAAACAGGTAATTCTCTCCTATGGTAGTGAAGACCTGTTGAAACAAATCATCCATTATTACCTCGACAGAAAGGAACGGATACTAATCCCTAAACATGCATGGTGGTATTACAAAAAAGTGGCGTACGAAGTTGGTGGTTTTAATGTTGAATATCCCATGTACATTCTGGAAAAGGACGGATTGAAATCGTATTATTACGATGTTGATAAAATGATAGAAATTTACAATCGTGAAAGACCACGAATAGTATTGATAGCATCTCCAAACAACCCGACCGGAAACAAGATACCAAAAGAAGAGCTAGGAAGATTTCTTGATGCTTGCCGTGGCGCTCTTGTTATGATCGACGAGGCATATTGGGGCTTCGGTTCAAAAGATAATTCCTACGTTAAACCATTCATTGATGAATTTCCAAATCTTGTTATCTGCCGGACATTTTCAAAATACTATGCGCTTGCAGGTTTAAGGATAGGATTTGCGTTTGCCGGAAAGAACCTCGAAGAGTTGATAAATTATTCAGTCAGGTATCTTGGATTCAACCGGATTTCGGAAAAACTTGCGGAAATTGCGTTAGATGATGAACAGTATTATTCCGATATCATGAATAAAATGCAGGAGGACAAGAAGTATTTTTACGATGAATTCAGAAAATTTGACGGATTTGAACCTTATAAAAGTTACGCAAACTTTATGCTCGTAAATATGCCTACTGAAATCAGAAAAGATCTCGACAGTTTTCTGAAAGAAAGAAACCTTTTGATAAAATTTCTCAATGAAGAAGCTTTTAAAACCGAAACAAGAATTACTCTAGGTACACAGGAACAAAATCGTTACCTCATGGATAGTATAAAAGAATTTATGAACAACAGGAAATGAGCGGGAAAGGGAAAAGTTCTGCAAAAGGGTTTAATCCCAAATATATCTTCCTTGTCGTTCTTTCGGTTGTAATAATATATTTGGTTTATCATTTCGGATTCAGGCAAGATGAACCTGTTGGTTACAGATTACCAACGGTCGAGACCGAAAAATTTCCGGAAAAAACCGAACCACAGTTCACTAATGAAGGATCACTCAGATTTCTGAACTCTGCCGATAAGTCGTTAGGTTCGATTGAAATAGAAATTGCTGACAATCCATCCGAAAGGTCGCAGGGTTTGATGTTCAGAAAATCAATGCAGGAAAACCAGGGGATGTTGTTCCTTTTTCCGCTGGAAGAACCACAGTCATTCTGGATGAAAAACACACACATACCGCTTGACATAATTTTTGTAAATGCGAAAAAGCAAATTGTAAAAATCCACAAAAACACAAAACCATTTTCAGAAAAATCCCTGCCATCTCAAAAACCCGCGAAATATGTTGTTGAAGTTAACGCAGGATACACCGATAAACATGGAATAAGTGAAGGCGATAAAATAGATTGGGTATTAAAGTGAGAAATTTCTCCCTGACGTTCGTTTAATTAAATTTTGCAGATTCATTTCATGTTAAATGATTATAAGGCTCACCTTTCAAAGGATAAACGTTTAAAGGTAATTATTTCAGGTGAAAAAGAATTCAGGCTTAAAAGACGAAAGAACCTGTTTCTTTTTTTGTGTGAATCAATAATGGGACAGCAGTTGTCCGGGAAAGTCGCTGATATTATCTATGACAGATTTCTTGAGCTGTTTGAAGATAAAAAACCGACTCCTGAATTAGTTTCAAGTTTACCAGATGTAACTTTGAGAAAAATCGGTTTATCTAACAATAAATCCTCATACGTTAAAAATGTTGCAACTTTTGCAATTGAAGAGGGGATAGATTTCAAAACCATTAACAAAATGGACAATGAAAGTATAATAAAATATCTAACGCAAATTAAAGGTGTAGGAAGATGGACTGTTGAAATGTTATTGATTTTTGCACTTGGCAGGGAAGATGTGTTTGCAGTTGATGATTACGGTATTCAAAGTGCAATGATAAAAATATTCAATCTCGAACACCTGAAAAACAAAGAACTAAAAGATAAACTTAAAAAGATATCCAATCGTTGGAGTCCATATAGAACCTATGCCTGCCTATACCTCTGGCATTGGAAAGATAATGTTACTTAAATTCCAAAATCATTCCCTCAATTCTCCAAAACCCGGATTATTTATATAGGTGGATAATTTCACCGCTCATATACAATAAACCTCTGCAGTTAATTGCTCCCGTCCGTCCCGGAATACATTTTGTTTGTATAAAGTTAATTGTAATTGCAAACCCTTAGCATTATTTTTACCGCAAAATCATTTCTTATGAAAACCACATTTCAAAAGTTAATATTTCTCGCAATTACAGTTTCCCTAAGTTTGAATCTTACCGGTTGCGGATATAATTCTCTGGTTAGTCAGGAAGAGAATGTTAACTCTGCATGGGCACAAGTTGAAAACCAATATCAAAGGCGTGCTGACCTGATACCCAATTTAGTCAATACAGTAAAGGGTTCAGCTGACTTTGAGAAGTCGGTATTAACTGAAGTAACCGACGCAAGATCGAAAGTGGGGCAAACTAAAATTACAGCAGATGATCTTAACGATCCGGAGAAATTCCAACAATTTCAAAATGCACAAGATCAGTTATCTTCCGCGATATCGAGGTTGCTGATGGTTGTCGAAAATTACCCTCAGATAAAATCGAATGAAAACTTCCTGCAACTTCAGGCGCAGCTTGAAGGTACGGAAAACCGAATCTCCGTTGAACGAAAGAGATTTAATGAAGCTGTACAGACTTACAATACTTCCATTAGGAAATTCCCGACTATAATTACAGCTAAAATTTTCGGATTTCAGGAGAAACAATACTTCCAATCGCGCGAGGGTTCTGAAGAAGCGCCTGATGTTAAATTCGATTTCAAAAAGGAGGAGAAAAAGTAACATGAAATTCGTAAAAACATTTTTTGTAATCGTATTTTCATTATCAACTATTAATGCCTTTGCGACTGATATTGACGAGGTGCTTCAGAAATACGTCGATATATTGGGCGGAAGGGAGTTGATGGATTCTGTGAATTCTGAACTGGCAAAAGGAAAATTTGAAGTTATGGGCTTTTCGGGTAATATTTTAATTTACACAAATAAGGATTTACGAATGCTCATTGTAAATGTCCAGATTGGTGAAGGCGATTCCCGTTCGGTTTTAATGCGTGACTATATTAGTCCGGATAAAGCATTCACTTTTCAAATGGGTACGACCGTAAACCATTCGGCTGAGGAAATTGAAACGCGATTGAGAAATGCACTGGATGAAAATATCTATAAACTTGCCGTTGGTTATAAAGAGCTTGGATATTCTGCAGAGATGGAAGCAGTTGAGACTGAACTTGGAAACGTTTATAATATTACATTCAGCAAAAACGGTGAACCCAAAAAATTGCTGGTCTTCGATGCACATAGTGGTTACCTTATCCGTTCCGAAGATTACGAAAACGAATTGAGTGTAAACTACAGTGATTATAAAGAAGTTGGTTCAAGTGGATTAACCCGCCCGTTCAAGCTAAAACAAAAGATAAAAAATTTTGTAACGGATATTACGATTGAAGAAATACTATTCAACCAACCCGAGCCCGAAGGGCTTTCGGAAGTGCCTGAACAATAAATAATTCAGATTATGCAGGCAGTAATAATGGCGGGCGGTTTCGGTACAAGGCTAAGACCTCTTACCAATAACATTCCGAAACCAATGACGCCTATAGCAAATAAACCAATCCTAGAACACATTTTCAATCTTCTGAAATCGAATGGATTCCATGATTATGTTATGTTGTTATATTTTATGCCGGAAGTTATCAGGGGTTACTTTGGAAACGGTGAAAAATTCGGTGTCAATATTCAGTATATTTTACCCGATGCTGATTACGGCACTGCGGGAGCAGTAAAGCTCGCCGAGAAATTTATTAAAGGGGATTTCATTGTCATCAGCGGTGACGTGCTGACTGACTTTAACCTTCGCGAAGTTTTCGATTTCCATAAAAGTAAAAATACAATTGCAACGCTTTCACTTTACAGCGCTGAAAATCCGCTCCAGTTCGGTATAGTGCTGACTGACGAGAATAATAGGATTGTACGTTTTCTCGAAAAACCATCTTCATCGGAAGTTTTCTCCGATACAATCAACACCGGAATTTACTTCTTTAGAAAGGAAATTTTCAATCATATTCCTGAAGGAGAAAATTACGATTTCTCTAAAGACCTATTTCCCAAACTTCTCGGAAATAATACTAAACTTTTTGGTTATAAAACCTCCGGTTACTGGCGTGACGTTGGCAACCTTGAGGAGTATATAACTTCCAATCTTGATGTATTGCAGGGTAAGCTATCTTACATCAATACTTCGGGTACAAACCAGAATTACATCAGTGAATCAGCTATTGTAGATAAATCCGCAATAATCGAAAACAGCATAATTGGAGATAATTGTATAATTGAAAACGATGCTGTAATAAAAAACAGCATCCTCTGGGAAGGTGTAAAAATCGAACCCGGTGTTTCTGCTTTATTCGATGTAATCGGAAGGAATTGTACAATCGGAAGAAACACGAGAATAAATGATTACGTCTTTATTGGCGATGATTGTCAGATAGGGAAAAATGTATTCATCAGCTCAAGCATCAAAATATGGAATAAGAAAAATATTGATAGCAATACGAAGGTTACCAAATCTTTAATTTACGAAGATACTTTTTTCAATGAATTGTTTACAGATTCAAGGATAACCGGATTGTCAAATTTACAGATTAATCCGGAGTTTGGGGCAAAACTTGGAACTGTTTACGGCGCGACTTTAGGAGTGGGCAAAAAAGTACTGCTGGCAAGGGATATAGACGATGTATCAAATCTCATCAAGCGATCTATATCTGCCGGGATGTTATCTTCCGGAATTGAAGTTAACGACCTGCAGGTAATTTCTGTGCCTATTCTCAGACAGGAATTGAAAAACGGTAACGGTGCGGGAGGAATATTTGTTAGGAAATCGCCGTTCGATAAAGCGTCAACCGATATTATTTTTCTCGATAAAAGCGGTAAAGACCTTTCAGGCAACAGAACGAAAGCAATCGAGCGGATGTTCTTTAGCGAGGAATATCAGCGGGCGGATTTCTATAACGTCGGAATGCTTAAATTTCCCGAACGGACAAATCAACGGTATCGGGAGCATTTCCTCGAATGCCTTGATGTGGACGCTATAAAGAAAAAGAAATTCAGGTTAGTGATTGATTATTCCTACGGTATCGCCTCAACAATTTTTCCAAATATAATAGGTGATCTAGGTTGCGAAGTTGTTTCATTATCGGCGCATCTGGATAAGGAAAAGATTACAAGAACGATTGATGAATTCAATCTCGCGTTCACAAATTTCACCTATGTTATCAAATCGCTTAATTACGATCTGGGGTTTATGATTGATGCAGGAAGTGAGAAAATCTGGCTTGTTACCTCGGACGGGGAAAAACTTAACGGTGATAGATTCCTTGTGCTTGTACTTAAAATGTTTCTCATGGCGACTTCGGGAGTGAAAAAAATCGCAGTCCCCGTTCCCGCAACCTCTGAAGTTGATATCGTTGCAAAAGAATATAATGTAGAAGTAATTCGCGTTAAAGACACCCATTTCGCTATGATGAATGCATGTGATGACCCCGAAGTGAAATTTGTCGGTGGCACAAAAGGTGGGTTCCTTTTCCCGGAATTTCTGTACGCAACTGACGGGATGTTTTCAGTTGTGAAAATTCTGGAGCTGATTGCCAAAACTAATTCAGACTTAAATGCGCTGAACTCCGGAATTGAAAAACTCCATATGTTGAAAGAAAATATTATCTGCCCTAAAGAGTTGAAAGGAAAAGTTATGAGAATGTTCATGGAAGAAAATATTCATGAACGACAGTATCTCATTGACGGTGTAAGATTGTTGCTTGATGATGATACAACCGTATTGTTTATTCCCGATCGGGATAGAAATCTTTTGCACCTGAATGTAGAATCACGTTCACTTGAATTGTCAAAAGAATTAATGGCACAGTACAAATCACAAGTTCAGAGATATTTATCAAGTTTAAATTATTAAAAACTTTCGTATGAAAATCAGTGAAATATTAACCGAAAAACTGATCTCAATAACACTTCACCCTAAAAATAAGGAAGAGGCGATAAACCAGATGATAGAACTTGCAGATAATTCCGGCAACTTTATTGAAATTGACGAAGTGAGGAGAAGTGTTTTTGAGCGCGAAAAACTTGTCTCCACCGGTGTTGGCAAAGGGTTTGCAATTCCTCACGGTAAAACTGACGAGATAAAGGATGTAACTGCTTCATTTGCAGTTCTTGAAAATCCGATTGACTTCGATTCAATTGATTCCAAACCTGTAAAGTTTATATTTCTGCTTGTCGGGAAAGAAAGCCTTCTGAATGCGCATATAAAACTTCTGAGCCGGATTTCAAGAATAATGAATAAAGATGAATTCCGTGAAAAATTATCAAATGCCAAATCTCCCGGAATGGTTTTAAAGTTGTTTACTGAAGAAGAGCAAAACTACCTCGATATTTAGTTTCATATAAAATTTGACGATGGAAAAAATTTCTTACAAGCTCTCAATTGAAAAGCCATCAACACATTATTGCAATGTTGAATTAAGGTTCAGGTCTGAACATACGACAGATAAAATTTCATTGCCCGTTTGGACTCCCGGTTCCTATCTGATACGGGAGTTCGCAAGATTTGTATCTAATGTATCTTGCAGAGATGAAAACAATGACCTGGTTTCAATTCAAAAAGTGAACAAAAACACATGGCAGATTAACGGACAACCTGGTGAGAGAATAGTTTCATATAGAGTTTATTGTAACGAGACTACTGTGAGAAGTTCGGTAATAAACAACAAGCGCGCATTTCTTAACGGCTCAAATTTTTTCATGAGAGTTGAAAACAAGGAGCATCTCGAACACGAGGTCGAGTTTAAAGTTCCTGATGCATGGCGTAATATTTCTACCGGATTATATCAACGGTCGCAGTTTATATTCTATCATAAAAATTACGATGATTTCATAGATTGCCCGGTTGAAATCGGCAACCAGATAATTGAATCATTTGAAGTGAACGGTATTAAACACACAATTTCAATTCACGGTAAAGGTAATTATGACCCCAAAAGATTACAGGGAGAATTCAAAAGTATTGTTGAAACTCAGAGTAATTTTTTCGGCGGAATACCTTATGACTTTTATACTTTTTTAATAGACTTTCAGGAAAGTGGTTACGGTGGTCTGGAACACAAAAATTCTTTTGCGGCTATTTTTCCATCGTGGGATTTTAACGACCCGGAGGCATATAGAAAATTCCTCGGTTTGATTTCACACGAATATTTCCATCTGTGGAATGTCAAACGAATCAGACCGGTTGAGCTTGGTCCGTTTGACTACGATAAAGAAAACTATACTGAATCACATTGGATAACTGAAGGGTGGACGAGTTTTTACGATAACCTTTTTTTGTATCGTTCGGGGTTAATAAACGAGAGTGAATATTATTCGCTGATCAAACGCGAAGTGAACGAAGTCTTACACTATTCGGGCAGATTCGAAATGTCGCTTGCGGAATCAAGTTTTGATAACTGGATTAAGTTTTACAGAAAACACGAAAACACGAGAAACGAACAGATCTCTTATTATACCAAAGGTGCGCTTGTAGCAATGCTACTGAATCTTGAAATTATAAAGCTGACCGACTGTAAACATTCCCTCGATGATGTGTTGCTTTGCCTTTGGAAAGATTATAAAGAAAATCCCGAAACAGGTTATACACAATCACGTGTAAGAGACTTGTGCGAAAGCATTTGCGGAAAAAGTTTTGAAACGTTCTGGCAGGATTTTATTTACGGGACAAAGGATATTCCGATAGACCAGTATTTTGAACTTTCCGGATTAAAATTAGTTGACACAAACTCTGGTAAAATTTCGCTTGATGTCGCATATTCCTCCAATCACGAAGGCGTTTATTTAAATGAAGTTTACAAAGGTGGTACTGCATATGATTCGGGTCTCCAATCTGGTGACGAAATAATTGCAATAAATAACATCAGGGTTTCGCGAAATCAACTTGATAAAATTTTAGGTTCATTTAAATACGGCGATGAAATTGAAGTCATGATCAACCGAGGCGGATATATCGAAACACAATCTGTAAAGTTAATTCCGGCTCTTCCGAATTACAATATTGAGTTGATAGAAGAAATTAGTGAACAACAAAAAGCTTTCCGGGATAAATGGTTGAACGGTTAATTCCGGGTTATAGATTTTAAAATTACCATAGAATTTCAATATTAAATATATTAACACCATGGCGAAAAAATACGTTTATAATTTTGGTAAAGGTGCAGCCGAGGGTAACTCGGAAATGAAGGATTTGCTTGGCGGTAAAGGTGCAAATCTTGCTGAAATGACAAATCTGAAATTACCTGTTCCTGCCGGGTTCACGATTACAACAGAAGTCTGCACTTATTATTACAATAATAAATTACGATACCCAAAAGAATTAAAAACTCAGGTAAAGAATGCTATCTCCCTGATTGAAAGCCAGATGGGTGCGACTTTTGGCAGCAACACTAATCCGCTTTTACTAAGTGTACGTTCAGGTGCGAGGGCTTCAATGCCGGGTATGATGGATACAATATTAAACCTGGGGCTTAACAAGAATACAGTCAATGCAATGATTAACAAAACCTCAAACGATAGATTTGTTTATGATTCGTACCGAAGGTTCATTCAGATGTATGGAGATGTAGTTCTAAACCTCAAGCCGGCAGATAAGTCAGGAGTTGATCCGTTTGAAGAATTGCTTGAAAAAAAGAAGCGTTCTCTTGGAATAATCCTTGACGTTGAATTCACTGCAAATGACCTGATGGAACTTTGTGATGACTTCAAGCAAATAATCAGAGATCATACCGGTCATCGTTTTCCTGAAGATCCGGAAGAGCAATTGTGGGGAGCGATTGGCGCTGTATTCAATTCATGGATGAACGAGCGTGCAATTGTTTACCGCTCTCTTAATAGAATTCCTGATGATTGGGGAACTGCAGTTAATGTACAATCAATGGTATTCGGCAATATGGGAGAAACTTCGGGAACCGGTGTTGCATTCACCCGTGATCCTGCCTCAGGCGAAAATAAATTTTATGGTGAGTATCTTATGAATGCACAGGGTGAAGATGTGGTTGCTGGTACGCGAACTCCGCATCCGATTTCAGATTTAAAAAAGACAAATAAAAAAATCTATAACCAACTTGAATCGATAAGGTTAAAACTTGAAAAACATTATAAGGATATGATGGATATTGAATTCACGATTCAGGAAGGAAATCTTTATATGCTACAATGCCGGATTGGAAAACGAACCGGTTTGGCTGCATTGAAAATGGCAGTTGATATGGTAAATGAAAAATTAATTTCAAAAACCGATGCACTTATGAGAGTTCAACCGGAGCAGTTAAATCAGTTGCTCCGTCCGGTTTTTGATTTGAAAGAAAAATCGGCTGCAATTAAAAGCGGGAACTTGCTGGCGAAGGGGCTTAATGCCGGACCGGGTGCAGCATCAGGGAGAGTTTATTTTAATTCTTACGATGCGGTTAATGCTTCTGCAAGAGGTGAAGAAGTGATATTGGTTCGGATTGAAACCTCACCTGAAGATATCAGAGGAATGAATATTTCCGAAGGTATTCTTACCTCCCGAGGTGGGATGACTTCTCATGCTGCGCTTGTTGCAAGACAAATGGGTAAAGTCTGCGTTGCCGGATGTGGTAAACTTGAGATTGATTACCTGCTAAAACATATCAAAATAGAGGACAAACCCGGAATTATTATCCGGGAAGGAGATTTCATTTCTATCGATGGTTCAACCGGTGAGGTATTAAACGGGAAGTTGAAAACTAAGCCTTCAGAAATTCTTCAGGTTTTAATTGATAATTCACTAAAACCGAATCAATCAAATGAGTATAAATATTTTTCCAGGTTTTTAAAATGGGCAGATGAAGTACGTCATCTGAGTATCCGTACTAACGCAGATCAACCTGATCAGAGTAAAAATGCAGTAGCATTCGGGGCTGAAGGAATCGGACTTTGTAGAACCGAGCACATGTTCTTTGGTGGTAACAGGATTGATGCGGTTAGAGAAATGATACTTGCATATCAACGTGAAGGAAGGGTTAAAGCGCTTAAAAAACTTCTCCCTTACCAAAGAAAAGATTTTATGGAAATATTCAGGGTAATGAAAGGGTTGCCGGTCAACATCAGGCTTTTGGATCCGCCGCTGCATGAATTCCTACCAAAAACTGAAATTGAAATAAAACGGCTCGCAGAACTTATCGGTACAACGATTGATGAGATTAAATACAAGATTGACTCATTGCATGAATTCAATCCGATGTTAGGTCATCGTGGATGCAGGCTTGCAATTACATATCCCGAAATCACCGAAATGCAGGTAAGCGCTATTATCGAAGCCGCAATCGAGGTCCAAAAAGAAAAAATAAAACCAAAGGTGGAAATCATGATTCCATTAATTGCAACCTTGGAAGAGTTTGTAGTTCAGGAAGAGTTGATTCGCCGTACAGCTGAAAAAATCATTTCATCAAAGAAAACAAAAGTAGATTATACTGTCGGGACAATGATAGAAGTCCCGCGGGCATCATTACAGGCCGGTAAAATTGCAAAGCGTGCAGATTTCTTCTCGTTCGGTACTAACGATCTTACCCAACTCACGTTTGGAATATCGAGAGACGATTCAGCGCAATTCATTCTTGAATATCTTGACAAAGGAATTATAGAGCGCGATCCGTTTGAAACCATAGATAGAGCAGGTGTTGGTGAACTGATGAAAATTGCAACTGAAAGAGGAAGAAAAACCAACAGGAAACTGAAAATCGGAATATGTGGTGAACATGGCGGTGAACCGGATTCAATAGATTTTTGTAACAGCATAGGGTTGAATTATGTCAGTTGTTCACCTTTCAGAGTGCCGATTGCCCGGCTTGCAGCTGCACAAGCAGTGTTGAAAAAGTAAATTAAGGGGAGATACAAATTAAACATTAAGGAGGATTAAGCCATGAAATGGTCAAATCTGTTTATCGTTTTATTTGTTTTTATCCTACCGTTACGTATTATTGAAGGACAGGTTGAGTTTGGGATTAAGGATTGTATTGATAAAGTACAACTGTTAATTCCAGGTGATGTAATAGAGATTAAGAAGAAGTTTGCATCCGAACGCGGATTTTGGGAAGTCGAATTAATATCTGAAAGCGGATCCGAGGTCGAGTTTGAGATTGACCTTGAAACGGGTGAGTGGATATTAATTAAATCTGAAGATGGAGAATTCGATTACGAGTTCACCCCCATTACATCTGTCGTTTCATTTCAGACTGCCAAAAAGACAATTGAACAATCGCTGGGAAGGAAAATATTAAAATGGGAGTTTGTTCAAAAAAAAGACAAATGGGAATATGGTTTCTGGTATCTCACAAAAAGCGGTGCATCTCAAATAAAGGTTGACGCTGAAAGTGGTGAAATAATTTCAAAGTCAAAGCGCAAAGGTAATTGATCTGGAAAATTATAAATGTAGACTTTCTCAACCTCAGGTGAAATACTTAAGGCAACTGGACAACTCTCTGCAATTTTCCTGATTGTATCTCTGTAAAGTTCGTTAATCCTTTGTGCAAATGTATATTCAACTATCACTTTTGCCACCTTTCGCGGGAGGTCAGTAGTCATGTGTTTCTCAACGCGTACAGCAGTGTTATCAAAGTTGATGTCCATATCTTTCATTTTAATTGCTATTGTTGTTATTCCGCAAATACCGAGCGATGTAGCGAACAGATCTGTGGGAGAAAATGCTTCGCCATTGCCCATGTTGTCTTTCGGCGCATCAGTTTGTATTTTATTTCCATTTGGTGAGTGAATCGCTGCTTATGCGTAAGTCATAAGCGAAACCGTTTCAAGTGCCTGTCGCACGGTATCGTGTTTACTCCAGTTTCCCTTTATTGTTCGTGATAGCAGACAGGTTGCAAGTTCCTTACTGTATTGTTTTCTGCTGATTTCACATGCACCCAGACTTGCAAGATGAAGCGTGTGCATTTGACAGTCGATAAAATGGAAACGCAGGTGCTTCAACACTTTTGCTAAGGTGATAAATCCTGCTTTTGACGCATTACTTACTGTACTGAACATAGATTCACCGGAAAAAAAACTGCCGAGCGAAACCCCGTACAATCCACCCGCCAAATGATTACCCCGCCACACTTCCATGGAATGTGCATATCCCTTTTCATGCAGCCGTATATATGCTTCGAGCATGCTTTGTGTAATCCATGTTCCTGCTCGTCCGTGGCGAAATTGCCGTTTACACTGATGAATCACTGCTTCAAAATCTATATCAAAAGTGAAACGGAAAATTTTATCGCGCATTATTTTTTTCATGGAATGAGAAACGTGTTCATTACCCGGATATAAAACCATGCGCGGGTCAGGTGCCCACCATACTATCGGATCGCCTTCATTGAACCAGGGGAAAATGCCTGTCTTGTATGCCAGCAGCAGCCGCTGGGGACTGAGATCTCCACCCACTGCAAGAATACCGCTTGGGTCTGCAAGTTCCGGGTCGGGAAAAATAACTGCTTTGGGAAGGTCAAAAACAGGCATAACTGATTCCTTTGGTGTCAGGCATTTTCCGTATTTATTTTTACAAGTCGTTGTTCAATTACTCCGAGCATTTCATCTACGGCATGACGCGCCTGTTGCTCGCTGATTGCATAATGATCCGCAATCCACGCGTAGTCAAATTCATGAAATTTTTCACGCACACGCTCGCGCCACACACCCATCCCAAAAACAAAAATTGTTTTAAGGTAAATTAGTTTGCTCTGATTTTGCTTTACGTAAATTTCTAATGAAACCTTTATACTTTGCCCGCCTCACCGGAGTACCCTCAAAGAGCGAATTGAATTGTTCTTCAGAAAGCGAAAGGAAATCATCATAAGTTTTATTTACAATAGTTTCCCTGGGGAAAAAGTTATCATCAGTTGTAAAGAAATTGTTTTGATTGAACGGGCACACATCCTGACAAATATCGCAACCGAATACCCAACCTTTGAGATTAATTTCATCCGGCAAAGTTTCACACCTGTTTTCTATAGTTTGATATGAAATACATTTGTTGGCATCAAGTTTATATTCTTCGAATATTGCTCCTGTCGGACATTCTGTCAAACACACAGTGCAACTTTTGCATTTATCCTCTATTGGTTCTGCATAAGAAAACTCAAGATCAGTAAATATATTTGCGATAAAGAAAAAACTTCCGAAATCCGGATTAATAACAGTTGTATTTTTTCCCATCCACCCTAACCCTGCCCGGACAGCCCAAACTTTATCCATTACAGGGCCGTCATCAACATAATACCGGAAATAATTTACAGGAAAGTTTATTTCAAGCTCAGCCACGATGGATTTCAGTTTTTTCTTAATTACTTTATGGTAATCCCTTTTACCCCAGGCGTATCTTGAAATGTACGGTATATTTTTTTCATTGGGATGGGGGACCGGTGTATCGTATAAATATGCAAGTGAAATAACTGAACGGATTCTTGGATTGATTTGCGAAGAGTTGATTCTTTTCTCATACGAGTTGTTCATCCATTTCATATCTGCTCCATAGCCTGCCTCAAGCCATTCTTTAAGCTCTATCGCTTCTTTATCAAGTTCTTCGGTTTTTGCGAAACCGACTTTTGTAAAACCTTCTTTCAGGCATAAATCTTCAATATATTTCTGATGGTTTAAAGAATCCAATGGGATTGAAAATATAAACTTATGGTTATCAAAGAAAAAAATCAGTTAATGAAAAAGAGGAAATAAACAAAAAACTTCTTATCTGAATTAGGTAAGAAGTTTAATTTAAAGGTTGAAAATCCGGCAGCTAATTTTCAAACTCAAAGACTTTATCTAACCTTGCAATATTAATTAAGTCCATTACGTTTTTCTGGACATTTCGCAGAATTAGTTTTCTGTTTTTTTCCCGTTCCAGCCTTTCGGAAAGCAGTAAGCATGAGAGCCCACTTGAATCACATTTCTTGACATCCTTCAAATCTATTATGAACTGGTTATCAATTTCATTTTGCATGAAAATAAGTTCAGTTTTAAAATCTGCGGAAATTTCGTGACCGAGAGTTCTCTCTTTTAGTTTAAAAACGGTTAGGTCTTTTTGCTTATCTACTTCGTATTTCATTTTAAGAGTGTTTTGATTCTTTATTGGGTGCCGGTTGTTTTTCAGGTCTTGGTAGTAAAGCCTTTCTGCTAAGTTTAAGTTTGCCCGTATCGTCAATTGCAAGTAGTTTCACTTTAACTTTATCGTACCGTTTCAATACATCTTCAACCTTGTTTACCCTTGAATAATCAATTTCAGAAATATGCAGTAATCCTTCCTTCCCGGGTAGAATTTCTACAAACGCGCCAAATTCTTTTATAGAAACAACTTTCCCGTCATATATCTTTCCGACTTCCGGGACTTCTGTCAGGCTGGCTATCATTTCTTTTGCTTTGTCTGCGTCATTTTTATCAACTGCTGCTATTACTACTTTTCCGTCATCTTCAATATTAATTTCTGCACCGCTTTCTGCAATAATATTACGGATTGTTTTTCCGCCGGGTCCTATAACCAAACCAATCATATCAACAGGAATGTACATTGAAAAGAGGTGAGGTGAATATTTCGAGAGTTCAGGTTTCGCTTCAGAAATTGTTTTTTCCATTTCGGAAAGGATATGCAATCTTCCACGTTTAGCCTGCTCGAGCGCTTTCTCGAAAATATCAAATGAAATACCCCTTATTTTAATATCCATTTGAATTGCGGTGATACCATCAGTAGTACCTGCAACTTTAAAATCCATATCACCGAAATGATCTTCATCACCGAGGATATCAGTTAGTATTGTAACCTGATTGTCACCGGTCACCAGTCCCATCGCAGTACCTGCAACGGGTTTTTTTAGTTTAACCCCGGCATCCATCAGAGCCATTGAGCCAGCGCATACTGTTGCCATTGATGAGGAACCGTTTGATTCGAGGATATCTGAAACAACCCTGATAGTGTAAGGGAATTCGTCTTCAGATGGTAATAGATTTTTCAAAGCCCGTTCAGCCAAATTTCCGTGACCAATTTCACGGCGACCCGGTCCCGGTCTCCCGCCAACTTCACCTGTACTGAACGGCGGGAAATTATAGTGCAGAATGAAGCGCTTTGTGGTTTCTTCCTTTAAACCTTCGATTATCTGCTCGTCATGTTTTGTGCCCAGCGTAACTGTTGTCAGTGATTGGGTTTCACCACGTGTAAATAATGCTGAACCATGAGTTCTCGGTAATACGGAAATTTCACAACTAATATCACGAATATCCTCAAGTCCGCGACCGTCCAACCGCTTCTTGTCAACAAGAATCATATTTCGGATTACATCGTACTGAATATCGTGCATTATATCCGCGATTTCTTTTTCGAATTCGGGATATTTTTCTGTAAGTTCACTCTGAACTTTATCCATCAACAACTTTTGTTTGTTCCGTCGCTCTTCTTTTGAATTCTTCTCGTTATAAATAATTCTTATTTCATTTTCAAAAATCTGTTTTACATCGTTCACCATTTCGTTGTTTCGTGTAACCGGGGTGAATTCACGTTTGGGTTTCCCTGCCTCTGACGCAAACTCTTTCTGAAACCTGCAAATTTCGGAAATAAATCCGTGTGCAAATTTTACCGCGTCGAGAAACTCTTTTTCGGAAATTTCCAATGCTTCTCCCTCAACCATAATAATAGAATCCTCGGTACCTGCAATAGTTATGTCGAAATCACCCTCAGCTGATTGTTTGTGTGAAGGATTAAGAATAAACTCGCCATCAATTCTCGTTACCTTTACTTCAGCAATAGGAATATCGAATGGAATATCTGATATAAGCAAAGCTGCCGATGCACCGATACAGGCAAAGACATCAGTTTCGGTTTCTTTATCTGACGAAAATACGTTGCATAAAATTTGGGTTTCGCAAAAAAATCCGTCGGGGAACATCGGTCGGATTGGTCGGTCAATTAACCTTGATGATAAAATTTCCTTTTCAGTTGGTCTCCCTTCACGTTTGAAAAATCCACCCGGAATTTTTCCTACTGATGCTGTTTTCTCGCGGTAGTCAACTGACAGCGGAAAAAAATCCTGCCCCGGTGCCGGCTCTTCTTTTGCTGTTGCTGTACACAGGACAACGTTATCACCAACAGTAATCAATACGGCACCACCAGCTTGCCTCGCCAGTCTGCCCGTTTCAAGTGTCAATGTCTTACCACCGACCTCAATACTTTTTCTGTAAATCATGTACCTTTTCTTTTAGTTTATTTCCTCAGATCAAGTTGCTTAAGTATTTCCCTGTACCGCGTTACATCCTTGTTTTCAAGGTATCTCAGAAGTTTCCTCCGTTTTCCAACCATTTTTAAAAGACCGGTTCTGGAGTGATTATCTTTTTTGTTCTTTTTAAAATGATCAGCGGAGAGATCGTTAATGCGTTTAGTCAGGATGGCGATTTGAACTTCAGCCCTGCCGGAATCTCTATCGCTCTGTCCGAACTTAGTAATGATGTCTTGTTTTTCCTCTTTTGTAATTGCCATTATTAAAGTTGTTTATTTGTGTTAAAAATTTCCAGTACTCTTTTTTTGTCGTTTTTTATTTCTTTGATCAGGTTGTCAATCGAATTAAACCTGAACTCATCTCTAATTCTTTCGACGAAATGAATGCGTAATTGTTCGCCGTATATCTGACGATTAAATTCGAAAATGTTCACTTCAACCTTTATAAAATTATCATCGGTAACCGTTGGATTTGTACCAATACTCATCATTCCGAAATAATTCTCATTATCTATCGTGATTTCCACAGCGTAAATTCCGTTCTTCGGGATTAGTTTTATATTGCTCTGAACCTGAAGATTCGCTGTAGGAAATCCAAATTCTGTACCGCGCCTGTTCCCCTGAATTACAATACCTTCAATAGAATAAGGGTAACCGAGCAGTTTGTTTGCTTCGGTAATATTCCCGTCTGAAATAAATTTTCTGATAGAGCTACTGCTGAGACGTTCTTCATCAACTTTATATTCTTCAATTTTAATAACTTTAAATCCGTATTCTTCAGAAAGAGATTTCAAGGTTTCAAAGTTACCTTCACGATTTTTGCCAAACATGTGATCGAAACCTAATACAAGCTCAGATAACCCGAGGTCGCGTATTAAATATTCTTTATAAAAATCATCTGCAGATGTCTGAGAAAACTCTTTTGTGAAGTTTATAATATAGACCGCGTCCAGACCTAGCTCTTTGAAATGTCGGAGTTTCTCTTCAGTGGTTGTAAGCAATCGGATATCGGATTCCCGGTTTTTGAGCACAACTTGCGGGTGTGGATCGAATGTTACAATAACGGTTCGAAATCCATTTCGTTTCTTCTCATCGTTGAGTTTACTGATGATTTGACGGTGTCCCTGATGAACACCGTCAAACGTACCAACAGTTACAATTGTATTTTTATCGTAAACTAAATTTCCCCTATCGGAAAATATTTCCATCCAGATTAATTCAGGCTCTTAAGGGTTTCTTTAACCTTATCAAAATCCGGGAGATCACCTGCGTTTTCAAGTACCTCTGAATATCTAACGATCCCATCTTTATCAATTACAAACGCAGCTCTTTTTGAAACACCGTTCATATCAAAAACAAATCCACCGTCAGGATATGAAGTGTCGTATAAGTTTATAACTTTTTTGTTGAAATCGCTCAATAATGGAATTGTGATATTGTTTGCTTTAGCCCATGCTTCCTGCGTAAATACTGAATCAACACTGATTCCCAGAACTTCTGCATTGAGGTCACTGTAAGAGCTCAAACCATTGGATACAGAACACATTTCGTCAGTACAAACTCCGGTGAACGCTTGTGGAAAAAATAAAAGCACAACATTTTTTCCTTTAAAATCCGAGAGTGAATAATCTTTAACTTCACCGGTTACATTTTTCGATTTTAACGTGAATTCGGGAGCTTTATCCCCTGATTTAATTGACATAACTTAATAAATTATTTGTTTTAAAGAACATGAAATATAACTTTTTGGGTTAAGATTAACAATGTAATTGATAGTTGTTTGGGTCTGCTAACATTAACCTATATAAATAAGGGAACTATCGCCATAGCTGAGAAATCTATAGTCGTTTTTTAATGCGTAATCGTATAAAGTCTTCCAGTTTTCACCAAGTATCGCGGCAATGATTAGAAGTAACGTACTTGAGGGCTGATGAAAATTTGTAATTAACGCTTTACAAGTATTCAGGTTATAGCCCGGATATATCATCAGCGATGTTTCAAAAGTAATTTCATCAATAGAATTTTTCTCTAAGTAATTAAGAAGGTTTTCATAGGATTTAAACGGGTTTGCAAAAATCAATTCTTTCCGAAGGCCATCTTCCTGCATTACGTGTAGCCCGGGAATCCCGGAATTTAGTTTTGCTCCTAATAATTTTACACTTTCAAGGGAACGTAAAGAAGTTGTGCCTATCGTAATAACCTCATTCTCTGCGTTTAATAACGCAAGCAAAAATGTTTTTGAAATTGTTACAAATTCCGAATGCATTTTGTGATTAAACACGTTATCAACAAGAATTGGTTTAAACGTACCCGCACCTACGTGTAATGTAAGCTCAGTTATATTAACGCCACTATTTACAATTTTTCTGATTAAATTATTTGTGAAGTGTAAACCTGCTGTTGGTGCGGCAACTGACCCGGTTTGTTTTGCGTACACGGTTTGGTATCTCTCCTTGTCCCGGGATGTTGTATTTCTCCTGATATAGGGTGGAAGCGGAGTTAATCCGTTTAAATCAAGAATATCACCGAAATTTTGATTGGCGTTGTTCCACCTGAACTCAAGTATGAAGAAACTTTCGTTTCGGTCAACAATTTCGACAGATAAAGTAAATTTACATTCTCCGGTATGAATTTCTTTATGAAGTATCTTGGTTTTCCATTTCCGCATATTCCCCACTATACACTCCCACTTTGACGCACTTTTGTCGTTGAGAGCATCGGTAAAATTTTTATTCCCCGCAGGTTTAAGCATGAGTATTTCAATTGGTTTCGACCTACCGGAATCGAAAAACATCCTTGCCGGTATTACTTTGGAATTATTGAAAACCAGTAAATCCCCCCGTTGAAACTCATCAAGTATTTCATGAAAAATTCTATCCGTTATTTTTCCTTTTTTGTAAACGAGAAGTTTTGAATCTGAGCGCACAGCTAAAGGATATAATGCTATTTTTTCATCCGGGAGATTGTATATAAATTCATTTGCGTTGAGAAAAGCAGTTTCCATTTACTTTTAAAATTGAATTTTCATTACGAAATGCCGACCTACTCCGGGAATTTCAAACACGGTGGTAATTTTTTTTTAACCCCATTTTTTCATAAAATCCAACGGCGTTTTCACGTGCATTGCACCATAGATATAAAACATTCATTGAGGTTAATTTATTTATCCCAAAATCTAAAAGTAAACGTCCTCCTCCTTTGCCGCGATGTATCGGAACACTTGCCATAGATCTCAGCCGGTATCCATAGCCGGTTTCGTAAGGGTAGCTTTCGTTGTAGAAAGAACCTATCGTTATCAATTCACCATAGAGAAAACTACCAACATGAAAAGTATCCTGATTTTCATCTCCGGGGAAAATTACCTCCTTTGGTTTTTTGCCATGTCTTAAAATATTTGCCCGCAACGGGAGAAGTTCTTCCAGGTTAATTAACTTTACAGTGATCATTTTTAACAAAAGATTGAACCATTAATATTAACCAGCCGGATAAAAGAAGTAATCCACCTAACGGTGTTATCATTGCAAATGCTTTAAGATTTGTGTATGAATATAAATAAAGTGAAAACGAGAAGAGTAAAACTCCGATGGTAAAAAGGAAACAGGACAAAGAATATTTCTCCTTTCTGTAACCTAAAACAATTATAACGACAGCATGAAACATTTGGTATTTAACACCGGTATCCCATATTTCAAAATTTTCAGGTGAAAGAATCCCTTTGAGCAAATGCGACCCGAAAGCGCCGAGTGCAACTGAAATAAATCCGAAAAAAGCTCCGATGAAAATCCAGTTAACTTTGTACATTTTATCTTTGACTTATAGAAAGCAAATTGTTCAATAAATTTGTAATTCTATCAACAAAATGAAGCGGTTAATTTTATCCGATCCCGAAAAATTTTTCACTGGAGAAAAATGGAAATAAACAAAATCAGAACTGGCTTTGGTTACGATGTTCACAAATTTTCAACGGGGAGAAAGTTAATTCTTGGTGGTGTTGAAATTCCGCATTTAACCGGATTATCCGGACACTCGGATGCTGATGTATTATTACACGCAATTTGTGATTCACTACTCGGCGCTGCGGGGTTTGATGATATTGGTCACCAGTTCCCAAACACCAATCCCGAATTTAAAAATGTATCCAGTCTTGTTTTACTCGGGAAATGTTACAAACTTTTAAAATCAAAAAAATGGAAGATTGCAAATATTGACGCAATGGTAATTCTCGAAGAACCGAAGATTAATCGTTACATTCCTGAAATGAAGAAGAGGATATCTTCCATTATCAAAACTGAAAACATTTCAATTAAAGCAACAACTTCCGAAGGAATTGGATTTGTTGGAAAAAAACAGGGTTGCCAGGCATATTCAACCTGCCTCATATACAAATAATGGATTTTTTAAACGGAATAGACGTATCGCTTTTTTATTTCATTAATAAATCACTCGCAAATCCTGCTTGTGACACCGTAATGCCCTTTATCACCGAAGTTAAGCATTGGTACATTTTTTATATTTTTTTCATTTTGTGGCTACTTATAAAGGGTGGTGCAAGAGGCAGGGTACTGGTAGTGTTATTGCTGATTTTCGTTTTTGCAGCCGATCAATCTTCCAATTATCTCAAAGAGATTTTAGGAAGGCTTCGACCATGTAAAACATTACCAAATGTGAATCTTCTGGTTGGTTGCGCCGGATCGTTTTCATTGCCATCAAACCATGCCGTTAATAATTTCGGAGTAGCGTTTTTGATATCAGCTTTTTTCTCTAAATTCCGTGGCGTTGCATATTCCGTTGCGCTTTTGATAGGACTATCTAGAGTATTCGTGGGGGTGCATTATCCGTTTGATATCTTGGTCGGTGCATTTTACGGTGTGATTCTTGCCTATATAATTTTATATTTGTTCAGGTTGATTAACAGAAAGGTAAAATTCGTCTGAAAGAAATTCTTAAAATTTTTTTTTCACCGTTAAGGCTGAGATTAGCATTTACAGGCCTTTTGTTTGGCTTTTCATTCCCACCGTTTAGTTTTAGTCCGCTTGTTTTTTTCGCTTTCGCGTTTTTACTTTTCCAGTTTGATAACTGCTCAACTTACAGACAGGTGTTTTCCAGAATGTATCTCCTGTTCTTTTCATGGGAGATATTGTCAGTTTCATGGATTGCTCTTAGCGGATTCAGAGAAGGTGCGGATACTTTTTTAATTATTGGAGGTGCGCTTACTATTTTAATTCATACATTGTTTTTTGTCTTTTGTATGATGTTTCTGTTCTTTGTCAGAAGAAATATTTCCAATAGAAAATTTCCATACTTGTATTTGTGGTTCGTACCACCGATTTGGATTGCCCACGAATATTTCCAACTGTTTGGCCAGTTAAACTTTCCGTGGCTTTTTCTAGGGTATTCACATACATACGACTTACACAAAATTCAGTATATCGAATTTACCGGGATGTTCGGGATTTCGTACTGGATTTGTTTGATTGGTTGTATAACTTTTTACATAGTTAAACTGGTTCAATCGGGTAACTGGAATAACTCAAGATTGAAAATTATAACGTTGGCAGTTGCAGTTGTTGTTATTTACTTTATCCCTGACTTTTATAACTTGTTTTCTGATGCAGCGGATAAATACCGCTCGAAGTCTGATGAAGGAACGGTGAATATCGGCATTGTTCAACCGAACATTAACCCATGGAAAAAATGGGGAGCGAAGCAGGAGGACTTAATTACAAATTATCTCAATTTATCATCAGAACTTATATCAAAAGATTCTTTGGTGCAGTTGATAATATTTCCCGAAACAGCTCTGCCATTTCATTTCTCGTGGGATCTTTACAATGAAAAATACCTGATGATAAAAAACTATGTTGACTCAATCCGAATTCCTATGCTCGTCGGAAGCGCTGATATACATTTCTATCGCAATTCACAACACTCTCCTCCAGATGCAAAACAATTTTCCAACGGACAAAAATATGATACTTTTAACTCAGCTATACTTGTCGAACCGGGCAAAGACAAGAATACTTATATAAGGCACAATAAGTTTAAACTTGTTGCTGGTAGCGAACGTATGCCTTATCAACATCACCTGAGTTTTTTGAAATCACTTGTGAAATGGAGCGTTGGACTGAGCTCATTTCAGATAGGTCAGGATACTTTGTTGTTTGATTTACCGGGATCTGATAAAAAATTCAATGTTGCAATTTGCTACGAATCAGTTTATCCTGATTTCTTTGCAAGGTATGTAAATATGGGTGCTGACTTCAGTGTTATAATTACGAACGATGGTTGGTGGGGTAAATTTTTCGGAACATATCAACACAATCAATACGCTGTTCTAAGGGCGATTGAAAATCGCAGGTGGATTGCAAGATGTGCAAATACAGGTATATCATGTTTCATAGATCCGTATGGAAATCAACATATCAAAACTCAAATAGACGAAACTACTACAATCGGGATGAACATTGGAGTCGTTAAAGAAAAGACATTTTATACTAAGAACGGAGATATTGCAGGAATTGTATCGGCATACATTTGCGGGGTGTTATTTCTTGTTAGTATTGTGGCTATGGTAAAGCGGAAGGTTATTTAAGTTTGTTAACAGCAAACTGTTTTGCGGAATCAAGCGAATTGAATTTTCCAATTCTTACCCGATAAAAAATCCCCCGCTCAAGTTCGCTCTTTACGATAAAAGCATCAGCTCCGTTTCGTTTCAGATTGTCAACTTTTTGCTTTGCGACATTTTCATTTGAGTAAGAACCAACCTGAATAAAGGCACCATTGCTTGTATTGATTAAAACTACACCTGCTTCTGGAAATGCAATTTGTTCTTCTTCTCCCGAATCCAGTTCCCTCAATTGGTCGGTTGTTTCAGATTTTGTGTTTTCCTGTTGAGACACTTTAGTTGTATCGTCAGATTTTAGTAGATTCTGACCGGTTTGGTTTTCCTGCTGAGGTTCTTCGTTAAAATCCTCCCTCAACCTGTCTTCAATTATTGGTTCTTTTTGAGGTTCATTTTCAGATCCAATTAAGCCGAATTTAAACACACCGTAGGTTAACAATGAAATCAACACTATAATTGCAATTAGAATAATTAATGATGTTGAAAAAATTCTCGAATCTTCTTTATCCTTTGGTAGATCATTATTGAGTCCGATATTGTATCCCGGTTTTTGCTGGCGGGGTTTCACAGTTTCGGTTTCAGACCTGACCTCAAATACTTCATCGTAAGGTGTTCCTTCATATTGCTTCGGACTTTGTTCCTGTTTCGGAGCATCAGATGAAATTTCTTCGTGAAGTGCTCTGAGATCCTGCGGGATTATTGGTTCGGTCGGAATCTCAGAATTTTCAGCGACTGTATTCTCGCCGGAAGCGGAGATTTCCGGACTAAGTGTATCACTTGAAGTTCCATTCTCAACTGTTGTATTGTCGGAAACGGCTTCTTCGTTTTGTGAATCATCAACCGGTTCGCGGTAAATTCCGTATTCCTCAAGAATGTTTGTAATTTCTTTTTTCTCTTCCCTTGAGGCAAAAAACTTTTCCCTTTCCTCTTCAACCTTGCTTAATTCATCACGATCTATAATTTCTACTCTTTCATCCTTATCCGATACCTGTATATCCGGCTCCGGCTCTTTTTCGGGTATCTCAGTATCACCATTTTCCGATTCGAGAAAAAGTTTTCGCCTTTCACGAATGAGATCCATTAAATCGTCCGTTAATCCCGGAAGTTCTTCAGTAGTCGGAATTACGTTCTCAATAACGTCATCTTTTACATTTTTCGGGAGAAGATCATCGGGGTCTGTGAATTCCTCGATGATTTCTTCTTTATAAGGAATTATCTCGGTATCTCTGTCGGCAATAATTTCAGGTTGTTCTTCATCAGTTGCTTCTGCATCGGTTTCTATGGTATTTGATAATTCCTTAGATTCCGTTGGTACATTACCGATTTCGTCAATTGGTGATGCTTCACTTTTTATTTCAGGTGCGGATTCTATAACGTTGTCAATCGGATCAACAGGTGAATTAATGGCTTCGTCGAACCCGGGAATTTCCAAAGAATTTTCAAAGGATTGTTCATCTTCGTCAACCGGCATTTCCGTTTGATCTGGTTGCTGAATATTATCCAAAGCTTCCGGTTCGGCTACATCGGTTGCTTTTTCATCTGTGGTGAGTTCTTCAAGTATTAAATCCTGCATATGATCGTTAACTGCTTCATCCGGTTCGGTTTCTTCAAGTTCATTCACTGGTAAAAATTCTTCGACAGGAATATCCTCGTATCCTGAGTCATCAAACACAATGATACTATCCTCTTCCGGTTCAAGTTCCTCCAACGAGATGAGATCAAATCTGGATTTGTCGTTAAGCAAGGCAACAGTGGTAGCAAAGAGATCGTTAAAATCTTTATTTACTTCATCAGCTAACTTCTTCACCGGGGAGAACGCAATAAACTTACCCCGTTTGCCATCTTCAATATATTTTGTAAAAGTACGTAACTTTCCAAACCCGGAAATGTTAATGTTTTTCCCTTTTCGGAATGTTTTTGTTAATAATGCGAGAAAAGATTCAAAGAATTCCGATGCTTCAATTTCTGAGACATTGAATTCTTTGGAAATTCTATTTATTAATTCTGACTTATTCAATTCTTCTGATTAATCTTTTCAATTAGCGATTCATCCGGTACAAAATAAATCTTATCTTTTGGGGGGATCAAGTATTCACGGTTTCTTTTTTTATCAATTGCACGTTTAATGCCACGGTGCCTGATTTCAAATTTTCCCAGTCCCTCAATATCAACAGCGCCGTGTTGCTTTAATTCACCGGAAATTTCATTGAAAATAAAATTAAATATATCTTCCGTTTTCTTTTTGTCAAATTTCGATTTGAATACTATTTTATTCAGAAGACTTTTCTTATTCATGGATTGAACATATATATTATTTCAGAAATCAGAATTTCTAAATAGAGTTTATCCGAATTATCAAAAGCGCTCAAACTGGTTGAGTCAATATCGAGAACTCCTAAAAGGTTTCCGTTGAACATAAGAGGTACAACAATTTCAGATTTTGAATCCGGATCGCAATAGATATGTCCCGGAAATTCAGAAACGTCAGATACAATAATTGTTTCGCCTAAGAGCGCTGCTATCCCGCAAACTCCTTTACCAATGCGGATTCTTGTGCATGCGGGTTTACCCTGAAAGGCATTTAATATTAACTCATCCTGAGCTTGCCCGTCTCTGAGATAAAATCCAACCCAACTGAATTCAGGAAAAGAATATTTCAATGCGGACGTGATATTGCACAAGTTCGCTGTCAGATCAGGCTCGCATTTGATTAAGGATCGGATTTTCAGAATGGTGTTTTTATACCTGTCAGATTTGCATAAACCTAATTCTTGTAGAAAGGTAGTATCCAACGAAATTAGTTTACGTCAAAATACTTTATTCAATTTTAATTTTAAACCGAAAAGTTTTGATTTTCCGCTTAAACTTAAGTGAACAATATCTTCAAATGAAGATTCTATTAAAATCTAATAATTCAAAATCTACAGGAAAAACTGATATCTCACGCTAAGCAGTAATGACCGTGTGTCATCTTTAATATATTCATTTGAATGAACCGGTATTACATACATTGCCTCAAGTAAAAGTGAAGAGAAGAAAATAGTTTGTACACCAAAACCCGCAACGTACCTGAATCCTCCTGAGTATCTTAACTTGTTTCCATGGTAGGAGTTTTTCTCAAAAAAGTACGCTTTATTCTCAAAGTACAAATTCAGATTCACATCATTATAGCTGTCGTATTGTGTTGGCAATAAAAGATATCCGGCAGAGAGTCCCCAGTTCCAGTAATTGCCGAACCTGAAGTGCTCCTTCGGAAAATTAAAATTATATCCGGTCTCTGCAGTTAATGAGAACCTGTCGAAAAGACCTGTGGCGATCAGGCTATTTTTAAATGTGAAGTTATCCGTTGCATAGAAGTCGATTAACGGTACGGTAAGGTTATCGGCACCAGAAAGAAATTGTACAACGTGACCGGGATGCAGTTCGTATTCAATATTATCACCCGATACAGATACAGGATCAAACGGCATCCTGAATCCTGATTGTAACGCAAATCTTATGTGCTGATGTTTTTTGTCAATATCCCAAAATCTATACCTGAACGCTTGCTCGTAACTACCTACAAATTTGTAACCTTCGTTAAAGGTGTAATCAACTTTATTATACATGGAGAGATTTCCGGTTACACCGTAATTCACCTCGATTGAATTGTAGAAATAATTAAAATTACGAAAACTCTCAACCGTGTTTCTGAGCTCCATGCGGCCTTTTGATATGTTTGCTGCTGCAGGTGAATTAATGTACAATTCCTGAGCTGAGGAATTCTTCGATATTAAAATCAAAAGAGAAATTATGAAAATCTGTTTAACCATATTCTTTTTAATCCAATAGTATTATTCCAGCTGGTACTGAACCGGTTTCAATTACCTGTTGTAATACTGTGTAATCTGAAGTTCTGATGATTGAGTTAACACCGATGCTTGTGCTACTGACCAACGGGTGATGCCCGTTAAAACCCTCAAGCGATTCATTTGATATGAAAGCATACTGACCATCAGGACTGAAAACTATTCCATGTGGTTGAAGCCCGACGTTCGGTATCGTTCGTATTACCGTTTGTGTCGCAACATCAATAACGCTAACACTGTTTGAGTTCCTGTTGCATACCCATAACTGCTGACCGTCAGGTGTGAACGATAAAAGTAACGGTGAACGTCCGACTTCAATATCGCGCACAAACTGTAAATCGGAAGATTTGTAAACCTTAACAACACCATTGTCGGTTGTATTTGCAGGCCCGATGCAACAGACGAATAAATAATTTCCGTCCGGTGAAAGTTTTTTATCGAATGGTCTGATTAAACCGGTTCCGTTGCCGTTAGGCGGAACCTGCGGAGACATTGGTACTGCATATTCAATTTCTAGTTCAGCTGTACTTATTTTGAAAACCCATTCACCATGGCTTGCTGTTGTGTAAATGTATTGACCATCGGATGAAATCACAATCCCGTGAGTTGCTGTCATCCTGATATCGGACAGAGTGTCTGTAACCTGCATTGTTGCGGTATTGAACTTTCTGATGTCTCTTTCAACTCCCGCTACGTTGTAATTAGTAACAAACCCTGTTGTTCCATCGGGTGAGATTGCAATGTGAGCAGGGTTATCGCCGACGTTTGCGGCACCAAGGATTGTGTATGGATAATTTGCATCAATTTTTAAAACCTGTCCACCGGAAATCATACTTACATATACAAAGTCTTTTGCTTTATCGGCAATGACGTAATGAGGTGCTTTTAATTGTTGTGCATCGTCAAGTTTTACAAGCCTTGTTAATAAAAATCTGTCTGGATCAATGACTGCTAAAAGGTCAGAACCTTCGTTTGTAATGAAAAGTTTTTTACTGATACTCGTATGCGCAACATTACCGTTGACATCTTTTGCCCCATCGTCAATGTAGTTCATAAAGAATTCAACTTTCTCCGGTGAAAGTTTGTGAAACTGGTCGAGTTCCGGGTTCAGTAGGGATTTTACAGGCGCAACATTTGTATCTGAATTTATAATTGCTGTGAAGTGTGACCAGAAACTTGAATAGGGAACGATGATTGCGCCGTTTTTTGTACCGTTCATTGTTTTTGTCCAATCTTCAAGATTTAAACCACCGGCCTGATCTTCATTATTGTGGCAAGAGGTAGCATTGCAACCGGATGCATTGAGCTCTGTTTCAATCGCAACGGGAAATCTGACTACATTTTCGGGTAACAGAAAATCCTGTTCACATCCCTGAAACCAAAATGCAAAAGTGTAAACTATGAAAGATAACACCGATACAACAAAATATTTCTTTACTCTTTTCACTAAACTTTTTTATACGAAGATAATAAAACCCAATCTCAATTGATAATGATTTAAATCAAATTCTGCGGAAATAATAACAGATTTAAAATATTGGGCGTGAAAATGATTTCGAGGAAAGGTTATTTCAAACAAGAATACTTAATATTGACCTTTAAAGTCCATAATTGTACTGGTAGTCTCTCAATATTGTTGCTGCAAAAGTTAAAACGATCTTGAGAAATTTAATTTCAAAAATAAATCATTTGAGTTTCCATATTCGAACACACTTTCCCTATAAAAACTTTGTTCAATCGAGAAACCAAATTTAAACAGATCTTCAAGAGTCAGATTACTAATGAAATATAGGCTTTTCTTGTTGTTTAATTTTCTTTCTTCAGAAAAAGTTAACCCGAATGTATTACTCCAGGCATCTGAGATTGTGTAAACGCCATACATGTCCAGAGCAAATGAGGTTGATTTAATGATTCCCGATTTATTAGTAAATGATAAACTCCCGCCAATACTGAAAGGAGACTTCAGAAAAGTTAAATTATCATTAAACAACAATGTCAATATACTAAAATCGTTAGACCCATCTTTAGTATTACTGTTTTGGAAATTTACCATAAAACTTGCAGAGTTGTTGTAAAATTCAGTAGCACCATTTATTCCAGTCATTAATGTAAATATATTCGCGTTAGATTCGAGTTTTATCGAATCTGCCGCATCATTATTCGATGAGAAGAAAGGTTTATAATTTAAGATGATGTAAGGTATATTTTTGAAGTTTAGCTTTAAACTAAAGCCCATTTTCAAAATTTTGCTTGTTGTTCTATTAAGATTAGCAATGTTATTTTGTTCTCTTTCAACTGTTATCTCACCTTGTATTAGTTTATTTAAGAATGTTTGGTTTAATAAAAATTTTATTGAACTTAAGTCGTTCCGCAATCCCGGAGATCCGAGTGAAACATAACCTGGTCCGATTGATTTTAAGCTAAGTTCAATTTTTGTCCCAGATTCGGAATTCTTGAATTTTACGCCCGCCTCATACAAATAGTCAAACTGAGTACTAATTTTCGGACTAATCAAATTATTTAAAATTGAAGGAAAATCCTCGATAACTAAGTCTTGAGCTGTTATGTCCCTTGTAAAAATTGAACCGTAAATTTCTCCACCAATTTCCAACATATCATTAAATAATCTTATCTTTCCAGAAGTACCCATTACGATATTTTCTTTTGGAGTAATATTTCCGTAATCAGAAATAGAGTTTTCTTTGTCCCATGCTTTGAGGAATGTAAGATGGAAGTGAGAACCATCCTTCGAACCCACCCCAGTTCTTCCCGATGCGAGGTATCTTCGGAAACTCTGCTTCTCTATAGCATCCAAATTCTTTAAACCTGAGATTGCAAAGTAAAAAATTCCCGGATTAAACTCGAAATCTGCACCAGTAAGTTTTGTACCGTTTAAAGAGTATTTAGAATAATTAGGATAAATATCGCCCAAACCTATCGTTTTGAAGTTATTTATTATTTTCAACAACGAGCCCATTTTTTCTTTGCTCTTATTTAATGCATCCTCTTTCAGCTTGTCTTTCCAGGTTTCCAGGTCAAATAGAAATGCAAAACTATTGATGTTTTGTTTTAATTCATCCTGTTGGTTATCAAAGTAAAGATTTAATGAAACAGGTAATCCGAAAAATATAAAACGTGGGATAAATTCTACGTTGAGAATATTGTGATTTAAATCTGATCCGACAGGAGTTTTATTTAAAAGTTTGAATTCAGAATTTAAATCATATTTAAACTCGAATGGTTTTGTTTCCGGCGAATATTCTAGTACCGGGATATTTTTTCTGAAAAAATTTATCTTTACAGAATTATTTGCAAATGTGCTTTCTTTTTGTTTAATCCGAATATCATTTTTAATTGTATTTTCGAATTCTTCAATCTCATTATAGTCATTAATCTTAGATGAGGAAATTGAACTTCTCAGAGAATCGTTTATTTCGCCAACATCTTTAAACGGGCTTTGATAACTAAATTCATAAACCTCGCTTTCATTATAAAGAGTATTGTTGATATAAGTTCTAACCATCCAGGCATATTTATTACCGCTTATTAGTTTAAAAGCTGCAAGCGGGTATTGGAAGACATTTGCCATGATATTTTTTTTCGAGAAATAATTTTGATTTGAAGACATTGCAGAAATACCGGTTTGCCTTTCAAGGATTTCCTTAATTATGATTTCATAACTCAAAGAGTTATTCCCCGGCGAGGGTGTTGGTGGTAACCAATTGAATGTTGGTTGCAGTTCTCTAACTACTTCTCCGTCGCTTGGGAAAATAAGCTCCGGTTCAGAAATATTGAGTATTTCAAAATTTGCGCAGGTTGAACCCAGTTCTACATTTGTTGAAGCGGAAAAAACGTGAACACATATACTATATACGCCCGTTTGAAATGAACCTGTTTTGGTCAGAGTTCGATCAACTTCGTCTGAATATTTTGTAACATCAACAGGACTAAGTTCACTCGCAGTAACCCGTTTAATTCCGCTTGGCATATTAAACATTCCGGTTTTTGCTTCTAATAATAATACAGAAGAACTTTCTACCGTCCCGTATAAATAAACTTGTTCAGCATTCCCTGGGTTTACAAGTGTTACTTTCCATAAGTCTTCAGTTTTGAATTGGAATGGAGGTGGTTGATCAAGAATGACCTGAACTTGTGAATTAACTGAATTAGTTATATTCATCAATAATATGAATGTAAAAAAAATCAAGGTTTTCATGATTAGTAGTTTTTTTAATAATCATTTTTTTCAAAATCCCTTTGCAACCTTGTTATACAAATACATCCCTCTTTGAATTCAAAACATCTGCCACCTTGACATTTGTATTCACATTCCTCACACGAGTCTGAAAATTTATGCTCAGTTGTATTTCCTGCTTGAAAAATTCCTCCATCAAGCAAAGTTGTTTCACCATTTTTATTAATCTCATAAACAATCCATAAATATATTTCACCTTTAATTAAATCAGGAAAACTTGATGGGTAATTAAGAGATTCAGTTGCCGTGTTAACTTCAAAGTATGGCACTTTGTTAACTAGTTCATTTTCAATATCAGCTAAATTTGTTAGTCCGTCTTTTTGTGCGATTTCAATCAGGCGAAACAATTTAATATTATTTGAACCACCTGAATTCTCCCATTTAAAATCCGGGCGTAATGAAAAATTAGGATTAAATAATGTTGGTGATACATTTGGGTTTTTAACCCCTAAGTTTAACAATTGAAGTTTTCCCAGATCAATTGGCTTAAAAGATTTTCTTACCCAGAATGTAACTTCGCTCTCACCACAAAGAGAACCCGGAGGATTGCAATACACAAAAAATTGAATTTTGTATTTTACGGGAAAAAAAATTGGACCAGCGAAATTGAAACTAAAAGATTGTCCATAAGAATTTGGGAGTGTGATATCAACATCATTCTTGGTTATTCTGTAAGTGTATTTTCTCATACAATGAGGATCACCGCAATTATAGTTAGGAGCTGAAATGGTGTAAGATCCCGCTGCAAGTGTTTGTGAGAAAGTACTACCGAAATTTATGGAGTGAATTTGACCATTGTTACTTAATGTTACTGAATTCCCCTCCCAACCTAAACAGTCACAACCGGTAGGTTTTTTTTCCACCTTCACGACCAAAGTACAAGGTGGACAACTTTTCCCATTGCAATCTGCGCTTAATATTACACTGTATATTCCGGGAGAAGAAAAATTAAAATGAAATCCACTATTTCCAATGCCATTGCCGGAAATTGGACCTTCTACTTTCCAATGAATTGATGATTTACAGTCCTTAGGGATACAGGCGTACCCGTAATTTATTGAAATGTTAGTTGGCTTTTTTAGTGAAATCGTATCGTTGCAGTTTAGCTTTTTCTTTAAATCATCGGCTTTAAGTTTTGGGTTTGTTGTTTCAATAGAATAATTCATGTTAATCCACTCGCCGCATTTACATCTGTCAGGTGGTTCAATATTTATTATTATTTGACAGGAATCACATTTTCTGTTGCCACAAAACACATCATAATTTAGAATATATGTGCCGGGGGTATTAAACAAATGATTGGCAATTTGTCCGGTTCCGTTAATAATGATCGGTGGCGTTACTTCATCACCTTTTATTGTCCATAAGTATGATGTCTCACAATTGGATTTACAGGAATAAGTTGGTAAACTAAAACTAAACTGATCATTCAATTTTCCTTTTATTGTTGAATTACATTCAACCTTAGATTTTTTCCCGTTTATAGTTACGTTTATTGTATTACCATCTTTCCAGTTTCCACACTCACACCCGGTTGGTTTGCAGTCCGGTAATTTCCCGCAAACTTTAAACTCGCACGTATCCGAAGGTAGATCAGGCCTTATAACTTTAAAAACAAAACATAACGGATTTACTTGAGGACCCGAATAAGTAAAGCTGAAATTATTAAGCCCGGGATTAAGAAGCGTGGAGGAAGGATTTGTAACAAAAGTATTTGGAACTACTTTCTGGATTAACGCAGATCCCCCGGTTAAATTGTTAATACTTGACCAAACCTTATACGATGGATTTCCTGTTGGATTTATTTCTTTACAAGTAATTGAATCAATTTTAATATCAAAGTTGCAGTCGAAAGAGCCACAAAGTGGCACAGTTAAACAATAATCATCTGAAAAACAACAGTTGCTCCATGCTTCTGTATGATCATAAAGGCCAACCTTAAAACAGATATTCGAATTAGGGGTTACTCCGCTAATATTCGTGGATAAAACTGGTGATACCCCATCTGGTAATATGTTTACATTGAAGTCTGAAGGTGTAATGGTTAGACCGGTAGGCGTAGAAACACTTAACTTTAAACCCTGTGCAATCCACGTTGCGGAATTTAATACTTGGAAATTATATGTAAATGTACCATCAGAATTACATATCAGGGTATCATTGAAAATTTGAGCACACGTATCGCTCGTAGGTGGTGGCGGGATACAGTTTGTTTTTAAAGTATCGGTACACATAATCGAATCATTTCTTATCCACCTCAAAACTAAAGTTTGTGGTGATGTAGAGTAACCGCCTAAACAAAAATTCAATAAAGAAATATTGTTTCCGTTGGGAACAGGTGTTGTCCATACCGGAGTTTTAAATATGTTAACAAGAGTAGGAGAAACTGATGGAACAGCGCTACCGACCCAACCGGCACTCATTGTTCGCTCTCTAAAGAAAACCCCGGGGTCTAAAGTCTCCAATTGCAATTGATCGAAATTATTAACATTTAAATTTTTTATTGTTACATCGTAGCAACAATTATATGGATCCTCATTTTTGAGATTTGCGTTCAGTGTTGTTGTATCACAAATACACTCAGGTATTAAAATACATAAAGTGTCAAAACACCAGCAGCAGGTATCTGGACTTATGTACTTCATTTGTACACAAACCTGAGTATTTGGTTGTGCGCCGGTAATACTAAATTCTGCACTGCCAGTATTACTTGGTGATACATCTGGAGAAAGATTAAATAAAGATGGTGCAACAGTAATTCCAGTTGGACTTAAAACTGTATATTCAATGCTATCAAACGGAAAATGTGAAATATTTGTAAATGAATATTCAATATTATAATTATCTCCATCGCATTCTACATCAACCGAATCAGGTATAACACATGGAATCTCACAATAACTTTCTACAGTATCGGAACAGATAACGCTGTCATTATTTTGTCCGCCCATCCAACTAATAACCATTTGCTGAGGTGAATTCATAAAATTCAAGCAATATGATAATACATCGTTCATCGTTCCGGGAGGAAAAGTTACATTCGGATAATTCGGAAGTATTTCAATAAGGTTTGAATTTATGGTATTCGCAAAAACAGATGAACTATTTATAATCACTGAAGAAGTTATAAAAGTCGTTGGTGATAATGGGAAAATATTTATAGCTCTGACATCTGAAGTGTTTTGTGGGTGTTGCAAGTTTAGGCTCCAGCAACAACCTGATTGAACAACATTAGAAAATATTTCCGCAGAAAATGAATCACACGGATCAGATTGAATTTCACTTTCCCTCATACAAAAATCATCGAAATTGATATATATCTTTCTATAGCTGGAAGGTCTAGCATTATCATCTGCTGTTATCATTATGTGTGTTATTCCATTGCTCGGTAAAATACTGGAGTTGAATGAAATGCTTTGTGCTGACCAAGTATTTGTAAAAGAAACTGGGGTGGTTATAATACCCAATAGAACAACCTCTACCGAAGGATCAGCACTTGTCCACAAATTAACATTTGTTGGATTCGCATTAGAACCAGTTGGTGTAGCAGCTAGCACAGCATCTGGGTTATATACCCCATAAATACCAATGCTTACAGGTTCATCACTTGTCAGTTGCGCATTAGCTATGTTGAAATTAAATGAATACGTTCTAATAGGCGTTCTTGAGATGGGTGTTTCTAACTTATTATACATGCCTTCCCTGTAAGTATTCGATGTAGTATTTGTAGTTGTTGTGTTTTCAATCCACATTCCAGCATAGATATTAGAATTTGGTGTCGGAGCTGTTCCTGTTGATTTAGAACCATTTGTGCAATGTAAGTCAGCTAAAGAACTATTGCCCCACATCGCTCTCCAGCCAGTAGCTAAATTAATATCTTGGTCGGTGTTCGCATTCGGATCTCCTGTTATTTCTTCAAAATTACCATTCATGAAATAATTGCCAGGACAAAAATCAGGATCAGGATTGTTGCAAAATAATGTGATTGAATCTATACTTCTTGAAAATCCCCACACCTCACTCTTCACTTCCCCACTCTTCACTCCCCACGCATAACTCTTTCCTTCCTCAAACTTCGGAGCATTAAGCGGATACGAAAATGCCGTTGCCTTTATCTCTTCTTTTTCAAAAAATGCCTTGTTTCTTTCCATCGCTCCTTCGGGTGTTTGTCCTTTCTTCATTTCTACTATCTTCAATGTATATCCGCCGTCGGGCATCTTGCCGCTGTATGACCAGGTGAATATTAAGGACATCTTTTTGTCAATTTCCTGACCATCCGAAGGATTTATTAACGATAATATTCCCGATTCCTGAACTTCCTGATTTATACAGTCACTTCCAAGTTCTTCGTTTATTCCCGAGGAAAATACATTTACGCAAATTTCATAACTGCCCGCAGGAAATTTTCCCTGTCGTATAAGAGATTCTTTATATTTTGGGTTTTTTGCAGTGTAATCTATTTCCGGTGTTTTTGGCAAATCAGAAACTTTCATATTCTTTGTCTCTTTTGCTTTAAGTGTAATGTTTACCGTCTTGCCTGTAGCGATTAAGCCGTCTTTTTCTTCAACTGCCGTTCCTTTAAGGTAAACCTCCAAATTTTCATCTGAGCTATTAAAGAGCGTAAATGTCCACAAATCCGCAATGTTTAGTTGATTTGGAGGCGGTTGGTTGAGTTTAATCGTTACTTGAGAATAAATGAAGTTTGCTGTAAATAAAACAATTGAGATTGCTGTTAGTATTAAATGTCTCATGGGTCTTTTTCGGGTTTTATGGTTGTTTAAACTTTTTGCAAATTAATATCGATGTAATAGTTTCTTTGATGCAGGGTTCAATTTATAAATTAGCTTCTTTCAGTGAATTGTTGGTCTTAGAGAATTCATAATTTTAAAAATTTCATGGAAAAAAAACTTTTTCATTTAGTTTATGTGTAAATCAATACACTTATACAAATACAAAATATATTATCCTTTCACGATTGTTTAGAACGATTGCGAAATAAATGGCACCTCCATCCCGGGCTTTGAAAATAATTAATTTGATTTCTCAGGTAGTAAATATCCACCGCTTCAACAAGTAAGGTTCTATCTCTAAACGATACTCGCTGAATCTGTTGATTGAGTGTGTAAGTATGTAGTTACTAAGATTCAGTAAAAAAGGACATAAGTTCCTCTAACTTACCGAATTAATTGATTGGGAGAATGAGTGATTAAATAAGCTCAGTCCTTAAAATTTTTATAAGAACTTTATATATTACTTAAATAAAAAAGCAGTATTATTAAACTTTAAAAAGAATGCAGATATTACTTAGACGTTAACCATTGCTCTATTGAACCTCAATGTAAATTAATAGTATGCTCAATTTCTTTTCCATTTCTCAGTTAAATTTTGTCACGGTTAAACGAGTTGTCTTGGGCTACAAAATGGAAAAACTCACCATTTTCAAAAACTGAGATGTGAATTGATTTTCAATAATATCTTAAATTATTCCTCAGAATATTCCAAATAAACCGTAATCCGTAACATAGGTTCACTTCTTAGTTTTGTTGGTGCATATTTATTAAAAATAAATTTAAATGTCAAGTCACAAAATACAAGTAACTTTGTTTGGGGTTTAGTTGAATAAAAAACCCCCCACACTTTATGCTTGTAAGTGTGGGGGGTAAGCTACGTGATAAAAATTATTTTACGAAGGCCATCTTCTTCACGATTTTTGACTCGTTTGTTTTAAGTTCGTAAAAATAAATCCCACTGGTGAGAGAATATTCAGATGCATCAAACCGTACTTCGTAATTTCCTGCATCACGGCGGTCATTTATGATTTGTGCAACTTCTTTCCCAGACATGTTGAACACTTTCAAAGATACATTTGTGTTCTTCGGTAATGAGAATTTAATTATTGTACTTGGGTTGAACGGGTTCGGGAAATTTTGTTCAAGTCTGAAATTCTCCGGAATTGTGTTAGATACATTCCCGGCATTTAGCATGGTAATAGTTGGTTTCAAAACGTAAAGCCCTGTATTCATATCCGATGCAATGATTTTTCCTGAAGGGAACATATAAACACCCCAACAACCGGTGAAAGTGTTTGTGTTAGTTGAGGGTCGCGAATCGTACCATGCAACCTCTGTCGGGTTTGTAGGATCTGAAATATCGAGTAATCTTATCCCTGCAGTGTAATGAGCTATCAGCGCATAATCACCGTAAATTTCTACGTTGTGAACGATTGAAGTTGTTATGCCGGTTGGGGTCCATGAATTAACGTACATGATATTGTTCAGGTCTTCAATGTTCCATACTTTAAGTTTACCCGGAGGATTGTCTGTTTCATCTGTTGTAAAGATATACTTCTTGTCCGTTGTTAGCGCTGAATTGTGCGTAAATGGGTTAGGAATAGTTGAGAATGAAGTTATAGTTTGAGGGTTATCTTTGTTGGTAATATCAACTATCGAAAGCAAACCTTCGTAAATATTTGAGAGATACATTGTGTCATCAATAATTCTTGAATCATGAACGTAATATTGGTTCCACGATCCACGCAGAACAGGCACTTCCGGATTTGAAGTAAGGTCAACTATTTTAGTCCCGTTTCCGAATGAAGAATTGCAACCGTTGAGGTACAAATATGGACCGTCCTGTGAAATCGTATGTGTTCTTGAATGACCGGGTAGAGTAAACTTTCCCACATATCTCACCGAATCGGGAAGATATTGAAGGTCCACAATCTGAATTGCAGTGTTTGAAGCTTCTGAGACAATGTAAGCGTAATGAGAATACACTTTCATTTCCCTCCATCCGTTACCGGAACTACTAATAGGTGCCGGTGTCTGGACGAAACCTACTTCAACGATATTTGCCGAATCAGTTACATCGTAAAATACTGTTCCGGTATGGCACCCCAAAATTGCATATTCCCTTCCTGTCGGGGAAAGGTAACCCCATATGGCAGAATACCGCTGTGAGCCTGTGATGTGTTCATCCTTATTTGCAATCAAAATCATGTTTTGATTTCCTAACTGTGCAAAAAGAGATGGGCAGAATAAAAGTGACATGAAAAGAACAAAGAGAGAACGTGTCATTTCCGTTTTTTTGATTTAAATTTGAAGTTGAAATTTTACAGATTCAATATAAAACTAATTTTTTTTATTAGTAATGACTTTAAAAAAAATGTCAATTAAATTAGTTTGACTCCAATTTATAATCCCATGAAAAGTTTATTGGTCTTACTGCTGTTCATTTCGTTTTCGTTGAACCTCGAAGCTCAAAACCTTGTACAAAAATTTGATGGTATTCCGGTAACAATAAGTTCACAACTTTCACAAGTGCCGTTTGACGGTGGTCGAGATAACCCCAAAGTTCAGTTCCTTGATATTGATAACGACGGATTGATTGACCTTTTTATGTATGACAAAGATACAACACTTTATTTTTATAAGAATACCGGAACAGCTTTCAATCCTGAGTTTACATTGATTACCAAAAAGTTTCAGAACCTTAACATAAAAAACTGGTATCACTTTGTTGATTTGTATAATAATGGGATATACCACTTGTTCAGCGGTTCACCCGATCAGAAAATATATTTCTACAGGAATAACGGTTCGCCCTCTAATCCACAATTTAATCTTGAGATCAGCGAACTGAGGTCAACCGGTGATACAGTAATTTATCAGGATGCAAATTCAATCCCGACATTTTTCGATATAGATAATGACGGATTAAAGGATATGTTCCTCGGATCAGTATCAGGGACAGTTACCCTTTACCGTAACGTCAGTACCACCGGCGAAATCAGATTTCAGTTTCAGACTGATTTTTGGCAAAACATTCTGATCATAGGGAAAGCCGATCACGGTGCGAATTCATTTGTGTTTACAGATTTGAACAGTGATGGAGTTTCGGATATTTACTGGGGTGATTTGTTTAATCCGAGTTTTTACAAATTGACAAATTTCGGAACTTCGGGTAATCCCCAGATGAGCATGACGGATTCAATTAACCCTCCGGGCGATCCATACTTTTCGTACGGTTATAATGCACCGAGATTTTCTGACCTTGATAATGACGGTGACCTCGATTTATTTATTACCGTCTTATACATTTCTCAAACTTCTGACAATTTCATTTTTTACGAAAATATCGGAACGCCACAATCGCCGCAGTTTGTGAGACGAACCGAGAATTATATGAACCCGCTTGATGTCGGAAGTAACAGCAATCCTGTCTTTGCAGACCTTAATGGAAACGGTCTTCAAGATTTGATCATCGGGAGTTCCAACAATAAAATATCCCTTTACACAAATTCCGGAACGGCGACGCAACCTGCTTTTAATCTTACTCATGATTCATTGCCACTTGGAATTTCTCAGTACAATTTTAATCTCAGTCCGGCTTTCGGTGATTTGGATGGTAACGGTACACTTGACCTTTTTGTCGGCAGCTTTCTAAGGGATTCAATGTGGTATTTCACAAATACAGGTTCCGTTCAGAATCCACAGTTTACATTGCAGGGTACAGTTGCAACTCTGGGGGTTACAAATCTCGGACAAAGCAGCACGCCCGCGCTTGTTGATATTGATAGTGATGCTGATCTTGACTTGTTCAGCGGTAACTGGAACGGCAGAATTCATTTTTACAGAAATGACGGGACACCGCAGAATCCGCAATTCACATACATTACAAACTTTCTGGATTCAATTGATGTCGGTGATGAGAGCGTTCCAAGATTTTACGATATTGATACTAACGGTACATTAGATTTATTTATTGGTAACAGGTTGGGCAGGATTTGGTATTTCAAGAATACCGGAACACCGCAGCAACCGGATTTTACGTTTGTATCCGATAGTTACAAAGATCTTTATGCGTTCTCAAACGCAGCTCCGCAATGGTGCGATATTGATAACGATACCGATCCAGATATGTTCATCGGGAATGTGAAAGGTGGCATAATTTATTATGAGAATCAGGATATTATTGGCATTGAAAATATAAGTAACGAACTGCCCGATGGGTTCAGGCTTTATCCGAATTTCCCCAACCCGTTTAATCCGGTAACCAACATAAGGTTTGACCTCGTTAAAAGCGGAACTGTAACATTGAGAATTTTTGATATTGCGGGACGTTTAATTTCAATACCTTTTAAAGGTTATTTATCATCCGGAAGCTACAGCTATTCCTTTGATGCGACTGGTTTGACGAGCGGCGTTTACTTTTACAGTATTGAAGCAGGCGACCGGACAAAAACGAACAGAATGGTCTTACTTAAATAAATTTCAGAGACGTCAGGGAAGGCTTATTTGAGTGGATTCATCTGTTAGGCCGATGTTGTTTTTACTTTTATCAATTCGTGTTGATTCGTATTGATAGGTAAGTTTCTGGCGGATTGATACGGCATTGTTGCAGTTTAAAATTTCTTCCGCAAGTTTTTCCGCAGAATTAAAATTTGTGTTCCTGATTAAGCTTTTTATTTCCGGATATTCATAAGGAACAACGCTCATCTCGTCAATTCCTAACCCAGTTAATAATACAGTTGCTTTTGGATCGGAAGCCATTTCACCGCAAAGGCTAACGGGTATTTTGTTTTCGTGGGCTATGTCAATAATTTTTTTAATGAACCTTATAACGGCTGGGTGGAAGCTGTCGAACAGGTCTGCAACTTTTTCATTTCCTCTGTCAACTGCAATCAGATACTGAATAAGGTCATTTGTGCCAATACTGAAAAAATCCACTTCCTTCGCAAGTTCAGACGCAATAAAGTAAACCGAGGGGACTTCAACCATAATCCCTACTTTAATTTCAGTGTCGTAAGATATTTCATTCTCATCAAGTTCACGCTTAACCTCATCAAGTATTTCCTTTGCCCTCCGGAACTCGAGCAGCGAAGAAATCATCGGAAACATTATTCTAATGTTTCTAAGTGTTGACGCCATAAGGATTGCCCGGAGTTGCTCCCGGAAAACAATCTCCTTATCGAGACACAACCTTATGCCGCGCCAGCCGAGAAACGGGTTCGCTTCCCTTTGTGAACCGGGTAATAATTTATCGCCGCCAATATCGTATGTTCTGATAGTAACGGTTTTCGGATAAACTACATTTGCAATGTGTGAGTATTCATCGTATTGATATTTTTCGGATGGGAAATCGCCGGCTTCAAGGAAAAGGTGTTCGGTTCTGTACAATCCAATGTCGCAATGACCGTACTTTGTTACAAAATCTATTTCCTCGTCAAACTCAATATTTACCGTGAGAGATACTGTTTTACCATCGAGAGTTTCGCTCGGCAGGTCAATAAATTTCAGAAGGGTATTTTCATAATTTTTAACTTCGGAGAGTTTTTGTTCGTAGCGCTCAAGAGTTTCGCCGGTCGGATTAGTAATTACCAACCCTTCGAATCCGTCGAGGATAATGAATTCACCGGTTTTAATCTGAAATGAAAAATTTTTAATTCCGGTAACAGCCGGCACCCTAAGCGCACGTGAGATTATGGCAGCGTGCGAAGTTGTACCGCCTACGTCTGTAACATATCCCTGAACTTTTCGCCTGCTGAAAAGGATTGTATCCGCCGGTGTAAGCTCGTGCGCAACAATGATAGAGTTCTCCTCGACCTTTGAAACCAGTTTATCGCTCTTCATATTTCTGATGACGCGATTTTTTACATCTTCAATATCAGAGAACCGTTGTCTGAAATATTCATCGGTAGAATTGAAAAAAATTTTCCCCAAAGTCTGAATTTCATCGTGAAAAATATATCCAGCAGTTCGTTTCTCTATCTGTATCCGTTCACGGATTTTATTAATGAAGTACTGATCGTTTAAAATTTCAATCTGTGCGTCAAATATCATTGAATCATCGTTCCCGATTCTCTCTTTGGAAATTTCAAATATTTTCTTCAGCTCCTTAAGCGACCGCTCAATTGCTTTATCGAATTCCTCAAGTTCAAGTGATATCTCCCGCTCGTGAAGTTCACCGTCGTCTATTATTATATCGCTCTTTTGATACCTGTAAACCCGGCTATAAGAAATTCCGGGAGACGCAGGTATTCCCTGATATATTGTTTCCTGGGACAAGGTTGAAATTGGATAGTTTAAGGAATATAAAATTTTAATATCAGAAAATGTATGAGAATATTATTCAACTATTCAAGTGCGATATTGGCAATATCATTCTCGAGTGCGAACCTGACAGCAGATTCTACGTTATCGAAGATGAACAAAATTTTATACGGAATATATTCCACATTGCCATTCTCTTCGACAGCCCAGACAGGCATGGAAATATTCTCGCTAAATCCGCGAAGTAATCTTATCAGGCAAATTGAGAATTCACCGTTACCTTGATTTGTTGAAGCTATGGATTTAATCTTGCAAATTATCAAATCATCTTTTTGCGAAAGGTCAATCTCTGATAGATCTGAATTTTCCGTCATCATTTCGTAACCGCTTTGCGCTTCACTTAGCAGTATCATCTCAATTGAATGAATACCGTCGTTTGTTTCGGCTATTTTGTTAATTTTATAAACCGTATTGCCAAACCAGATTTCATTGTGTATAACAGGCGAGACTTCATTTATTGTACTTACAAGTCCGCCTGTGTTTGTTTTAATCTGAATTTTATTTGAAGTAGAATGTAAAAACACATGCGATAATCCGATTTTAAATGTGCTGTCAGGAACAAGAGTGATTGAGTCCCTCTGCAAAGCGGAAGGTAATAATTCTACCGAAGTATCTATTGAGATAATCCCGGGAAGCCTGTAACCTGTTTTAATGATTTCGTTGATGTAATAAATCCCGCTGTCGATGGAATGTAACTTATCACCAGAAAGGTAAACACTCTCATTTCCGTTTACCGTAACCCGCGCGAACATTGTTGATACCGAATATTCTATCGAAACAAGTTTAATATAATTTGAACCTGCAAGTGCTGAGTCCCCTTCAGTAATAATTATGGGATCAAAGTTTGCTGACAGTGTTAATGGAAAAAATAATATGAGAAAAAAATATTTCAATTTTTGGAAAGCTGGAAAATTTCTTTTTTTAGCTTAACACATTCATCGAGCTTAGAACTATCTTTTGCTTTCTCTTTGTATTCGCGTTCAAGTTTTTCAATACGAAGTGTTTTAATCAACCCCTTTACCGACTCCAAATAGTTCATTTTTATTGAAGCCACACTGTTGAGAATAGCATTTCTATCCTTTATACCGGCATCGTTGACTTTATATTTTTCCGTTGAAGCTGCTGCAATAATCTCAATTAATTTCTCATCCTTGATTGAATTCATTATTTTCGCAACGTCAATTTTCCCATCATTTAAATATTCATCGAGGAACAATTGGATAATTTTCAATGCGTGTTCTGACCGAATGAATGAAGTCTCAAGGTTATTTTCAAGATATTCTATAACCTCGTTATCGCCGTGAATAAAGTGCTCAATCAGTTCAGTTTCAATGCGTGAAATTACTGATTGTTTGTTTTTTTTTAGATTGTTGAATGGTTGTTCCTTCCTGATTTCTGTAAATGATTTTACTGCAGTATTTTTTTTCAACGCTATATTCAGTTCATCCTGCAGGAGCGATTCGTAGAGTCCGTATTCCGAAGCTAATTTTTTTATGTAGAAGGATCGTTTGATTTTATCCGGAATGAACGAGATAAAATAAATTATCTCCCTAATGAAATTTGTTTTATCTGCAACGGATTTTAGTTTATTTTCTTTCGCCAAAAGATTTGAAATAAACTCGATGAAATCGCTGCCGGAATTTATAAGTTGTCCGAACTCATTGATACCTTTATTTGCTATGTAAGAATCTGGGTCTTCGTTTTCAGGGAACACCGTAATTCTAAGCTCCGCGCCGCCTTGCAGTATTTTCTCTATCCCACGTTTGGCGGCTTTTATACCTGCAAAATCGCCATCAAATAAAATTGAAACATTTGATGTATAACGCGACAGGATTTTTACCTGATCATCTGTAAGCGACGTTCCGCTGGACGAAACACAGTTTGTGAATTTAGCCTGCACGAGTGCAATAAGATCCATATAACCTTCAACAAGCAGAACCCTTTTTTCTGACCTGATTGAATCCTTTGCAAAATTCAAACCGTAAAGAATTTTACTTTTATTGTAAATTTTGCTCTCAGGTGAATTGATATATTTTGCTGTATTGTCATCTTCAAACAGTTTCCTGCCCCCGAATGCAACTACTTTACCACTTTCGTTAAATATCGGGAACATTAGCCTTCCCCTGAACCGATCATAATACTTATTATCCTTTGTGCTCTTGACGATTAAGCCGGCTTTCTCCAGATTGTCATCAGAAAATTCCGTATTCTCTCTGAAGTAATCATGAAGGGAATTCCAGTCCTTTTTTGCGTAACCTAAACCGAATTTTTTTATCGTGTAATCTTTTAAATTTCGTTTCCGTAGATAGGAAAAGATAAAATCCTTTTCTGCTCCGCTCAGGTCAAACAATGTATCATGAAAGTATCTTGCTGCGATTTTGTTAATCTCAAGCAAGAGGGTAATTTCATTTGTCAGGTCAGGAGAATAAGATTGAAGGTCAAGCGCGATTCCCGCCCTTTGAGCAAGTTTTTCAACCGCGTCCATGAACGTAATCTTTTCGATATTCTGAACAAACTTAAACAGGTTACCGCTTGCTCCACATGAGAAACAGTGATATACCCGCTTTTCCTGCGAAATGCTCATGGATGGATTTTTATCCTGATGGAACGGGCAAATCGCAAGATATGATTTACCGCTGTTCTTCACTCTTGTGTAAGATGAAATCACCTCAACGATATCATTTGCCTGAGCAATTTCGTTTATTTTTTCCTCGCTTATCCTCATCAACTGAAAATAATAATTCTATAAACCATAAACGATGTTTGAATTACTGTGCTGACTGTGAAAACCATCTGAACAATCATTTTTATTAAGTTTTTTCCCTTTCTAAGGAAACCGGTATTACCTCACTAAGTAAAAAACATTAGTTCTGTGTTTATATTGCTAAAGAACAATTCTTATAACCGAATGAGGTGCCGATTCGGATATTATTAAGCAATTTAATTTAGAAACAAAATTAAACATATTTGATTAAGATGAAGAAAATTTTATACATCTGTGGTTCTCTGAACCAAACTTCAATGTTGCATAAAATTTCCCTTGAGTTACCCGATTACGATGCTTACTTCACTCCTTATTATGCCGATGGAAAAGAAAATCTGGTTGCAAAGCTCGGGTTACTTGATTTCTCAATTCTTGGTGGAAAGTTCAGGGAGAATACAGAAAGATATCTCAGGGAAAATCAATTGAAGTTCGATTACAGAGGGGAGAATAATGATTACGACCTTGTTGTATCCTGCAGCGATCTGATTGTGCAAAAAAACATTAAAGACAAACGTATCGTGCTTGTTCAGGAAGGAATGACCGATCCGGAGAATGTTGCATACAAGTTAGTAAAAGCGCTCAATCTCCCGAGATATTTTGCATCAACTTCAATGACGGGATTGTCGGATGAATATGAAATTTTTTGTGTGGCTTCTTACGGTTACAGAGATCATTTCATCCGGAAAGGTGTTAAACCCGGAAAGATTAAAGTTACCGGAATTCCGAATTTTGATGATTGTATCAAGTATTATGATAACAATTTCCCTTATAGGAACTATGTACTTGTAGCATCTTCAGATTCTAGGGAAACGTATAAGTTTGAAAACCGGAAAAAATTTATCCTCAATGCTGTAAAGCTTGCAGGCAATAAGAAATTAATTTTTAAACTACATCCAAATGAGAAATACCGGCGGGCGAAAAGGGAAATTGAAAAATATGCACCGGGTTCGCTCATTTTTCAGGACGGGAATGCGTACGAAATGGTTGCCAACTGCGATCTACTGATTACAAGGTTTTCAACCCTCGTTTATGTAGGTATTGTGCTCGGTAAGGAAGTGTATTCAGAATTTGACATCAATGAACTTAAAAAATTGACACCGCTTCAAAACGGTGGAACTTCAGCCGGTAATATTGCGCAGGAAATCAAAAAACTTTTCGGTGAAGTGATAGGTCAAGGTGATTATGTCCCGCACATTAAGAAAAAAGTAAGTTACTCAACCGTAGGGTAGTAAAAGTGAAACGTAATATTTTAGCTATTATTCAAGCCCGTACGGGGTCATCCCGACTACCCGATAAAGTATTTTTACCGTTAGCCGGAATGCCCCTGCTTATCAGAATGTACCAGCGGGTTGCATCTGCAAAAACCTGCGATTCAATTGTAATCGCAACCACCAATAGAATTTCAGATGATAAAATTGAAGAGCTCTGCAATGAATTTAATATCCCGTGTTTCAGGGGTGATGAAAATGATCTGCTTGACAGACATTACAAGGCTGCAGTAAAATATTCAGCAACACACATTGTTAAAATCCCTTCTGATTGTCCGCTGATTGATCCTGGGATTATTGACCGGGTAATAAATTTTTATCTGAACAATATTGACGATTTCGATTTTGTCAGCAATCTGCATCCACCGTCATATCCGGACGGCAATGATGTTGAAATTATGCCGTTGAAAATATTGGAAACAGCATGGGTTGAAGCTGCAGAATCATTCGAACGGGAACACACTACTCCGTTTATCTGGGAACGTCCTGATAGGTTCAGAATCGGAAATGTAGTTTGGGAAACCGGGCTTGATTATTCAATGTCGCATAGATTTACAATTGATTACTTGGAAGACTATTTATTTATAAAAGCCGTTTATGACGAACTGTTTGATGTAAACCCGGAGTTTACGCTTTCAGATATTTTGTCAATCCTTGAGAAAAATCCAAATTTAATGAAAATTAACCGAAAGTATGCGGGTGTCAATTGGTACAGAGAAAATCTCGATAAACTTAAGACAATATCTCCGTCACAAACTAAACTCTTATAAAAATATTATTAGATTACAACTATTATCTTTGACTTGCTTAGCATGTTTTTTGATTATACATTTTATGTTGACTTAGTTGAGATTTCTGAAAAATAAATATAAGAAAGTGAATAAAATTTTCTTTAGTGAATAAGCAGGACATTGAAATATTGACTTCAACCGCGTTTAAGGTAAGGCAACACATTATCAATATGTCAACCGGAGGTGGTTGTTTTATCGGTGCTTCTCTTTCATGCGCAGATCTGATAGTGTATCTGTATAAAAAATTTTTAAATGTTACACCTGACAATCTCGCAGATCCGAAACGGGATTATTTTCTCCTGTCAAAAGGCCATGATGTTCCGGCGTTGTACGGTACGTTAGCGGAAATCGGAATAATTTCCGCTGAGCGGTTAAAGTATCATCTGAAAACAAATGACAATATTTACTGGCATCCGAATACAAACATACCCGGGGTTGAGTTTCATTCCGGTTCTCTCGGGCATTTGCTTAGCGTTGCAATCGGAATCGCGATGGATTGTAAACTAAGCGAACAAAGCAACAAGGTGCTTGTAGTATTAGGTGACGGCGAATTAAATGAAGGATCAATTTGGGAGGCGGCGCTCGTTGCGTCCGCAAAGGAACTGGATAATCTTATTGTTGTTGTTGATAGGAACAAGTTTCAGGCTAATGTTCAGACTGAGGATCTCATTCCGTTGGAGTCTATAGAAGATAAATTCAAGGCTTTCGGGTGGTTCGCATTAACGTGTAACGGACACGATTTTGAAGATATGCATTCAACTTTTTCCAGCTTAAAATCCGGGCTCCGAAAACCGGCTCTGATTGTCGCTGACACTATTCGCGGTAAAGGCCTCCCGAGCATTGAAGCCAGAGCTGACAGATGGTTTGTTAATTTTACACCGGAGGAAATTGAGATGTTGCACAAGGAATTAAAGGGTGAAGCAGGTGCAGAACTTACATCAGAAACTATAATTGCAAGGTGATTTCAATTCATGAGTGAAAAGAACGTATCCGAAATTGCCATTAAAGCACAGGAGCTGGTTGAACTTTCTGAAGAACTACTGGCAAATGATTCGTTGAAACTGTTTGATCAAGCGAGTGAACTTTCAGAAAAGATATCTGGAATTGTTAAAGATAAAAAATTTTCTGACGGACAGTTTAATAAATTATATATACAGGTTCAAAGTAAACGACTTGCAGCATATAGAATTACGAGAGTTCAAGACGTAAAAATCAATATTCATGAGATACAAAATATTCTCGCCTCGATTCCTGAAAAGGAAAACTATTTGGATGAAATTGCAGAGTTGAATGTAGGGCTTTCAGAAATCTACTTCCAAAAATCTGAATTTGATAAAGCAATTGAACTTTTAAATGAAACACTGAAGATTGCTAAAAAAACGAGTAATTCAAGAACGGAATTTATTGCTTACAATAATCTCGGCAGACTTTACTGGCAGTCAAGCAATTATTCCGATGCGCTCGTTTACTTTCTCAAGGCAATTGACGCTTCAAAAAAATATGACAGGTGTCTCGAGCATTATAAACCTTATAATAACGCCGGTATAATTTTTCTCTCTTCCGGTTTGATGGAAAAAGCCCTCTCGTATTACCACAAAGCATTAAAAATTGCTGATGATTTCAACGATAGTTTTGCAAAGTCAGTTATCTATCTGAACCTCGGAATTTATTATACTGATATTGGAGATTCAGAGAAGACGCTTGAATATTATTCGAAGAGTCTTGCAGAACAGCAAAAGATTAACAATAAAAGCGGACTGGCTCAAACGTTCTCTAACTTTGCCGTTTTTTATATTAATTCCGGCGAATACAATAAAGCGTACGAATACGCGCTTAAGGGACTTGAGACTGCAAAACAATTTCACTCGAAGTATGAAATTGCAAACGCATATAGTGACGTTGCGATTATAGAAACCCGCCTGAAGTACACGGATAAGGCAAAAGAAAATTTTAATAAAGCGCTCGAAGTATGCAAATCAATCAATAATGTTTTTACTGAGATAAAAATCTATGACGGATTATCCGAATTAAATAAATCCAATTTTAAAGAATCGTTGAGGTATGCCAAACTTTCCTATGATTGTGCTGTCAAACTTGACGATAAAAGGCTCATTGCAAACGCGTGTCACAATCTCAGCGGGATTTTCGAAGGCGTTCGCGATTTCGAACAGGCGCTTAAATTTAAGAATGAGCTTATGGATTTACGCGAGACGATGAAAAGTGAAGAGTATCAAAATAAAACTGCCATAATGCAGGCTGATTTCGAGTTCAGAAAGGCGAAAGAGAGGGCAGATATTCTCACGGTCAAAAATGAGGAGCTTGTTCGAATGAACAAAAAACTCGAAATATTAAATGAGGACAAAAATGAATTTTTGGGAATAGCCGCTCATGACCTTAGAAATCCCCTTGGCGCAATAATTGGAAATTGTAATTATTTGATTTCAATTTGTCCGAAATCGGAGCATCCGACGGAGTTTCTTGAAATCTTAGAAGACATCAATGAAAGCGCAGATAACATGCTTCAATTAATTAACAAACTGCTTGATATAAACAGGATTGAAGAAGGAAATCTTGATATTGTAAAAGTCGAATTTGATTTGTTAACTTTGCTGAAAGAGATAATTAAATCATTTGAAAGACTTCTTAGTTCAAAAACGCAGGCAATCGAAATAAAAACTTCTGAAAATGCTGTCAGGATTTTTAATGATAAAAACATTATCAGGCAAATATTGAGCAATATTATATCCAATGCTTTGAAATTTTCACCGCCGGAAACGAAGATAGAAATTGCAGTGATTGACTCGAACAGTTCGGTTGGGATTTATATTAAAGATCGTGGTCCGGGATTTCCGTCAATGTCGGAAGAAAATTTATTCCGGAAATATTCGGTTAAATTCAATAAACCAACAGGTGGTGAAGAGTCAACCGGGCTGGGACTTTCCATTATAAAGAAACTTTCCGATTTGATCGGCGCAGAAGTATCGCTTCATTCCACTTCACCTAAAGGTTCAATTTTTCGTTTTGAAATAAAAAAAGTTTAGTTTTCAGTTTGAATAAATTTGAAAAAAAAATATCTGACAAAATTGACTCATTGTTATCAGATGACACAGCAGATAGAAAATCTCTGTTAGATTCTCTATCGCCTCTTGAAAATGAGCTACGGGAAAAAATCAGATTAACAAAAAAAGAATCAGTCAAACAAAGACTCGAGAAATTACTCTTAAAGGTAATTATCAAACTCATTGATGTTAACCGCAGACTTTCAAAGCGAGAGACTGCAAATGCGCTCACTGACGAAGCGTTGGCGTTATCAGTAAAACTTAACGATCCCGAATTAAGAGCTGAAGCATTGTATGAGAAAGCTACCCAACACAGCTTCAGTAGTGGTTTTAAAATGTGCCATGAATATCTTATGCAAAGTCTTGAAGTTTATAAAGAGTTAAAAAATAATACCGGTATTGCGAGATGTTATATGGGTTTAGGTATAAATGAATCAAAAAGGGGAAAATACAAATACGGTGTTTCGTTATTTAACAAAGCTCTTGAATATGTAAGTGATAATTCTGCGGAGTCACAAAAAACCAGAGCGATTATTTATGTCAATCTTGCAAATACACAGTTCAGATCAGGTCAGGTGCAGAAATCTATAAGTAACCTTGAATCTGCAAAGAAGATTTTTTCCGAACTTAAAAATTTCAATACAATTCAGGTTGTTTACGGTAACCTTGGATATATTTACTGGGAGCTCGGTGAGTTACCGAAGGCTATTTTTAACCTGAACAAAGCAATGAAGTTCAGTAGAGAAGCAAAGGATGATTATTCACTTTCCTCTGTTTACGGCAACCTAGGTCTTGCATACAAAAACCTTGGTGAGTTTGAAAAGAGCTTAGATTTGCTTTTGAAGGCAACCGTCCTGAAGGAGAAATTTGGTGATGCCGTAGGGCTTTCAACCGGTTACATGAACATTGGTACACTTTATCAACAAAGAAATGAGTATCGGAACGCTGAGATTTATTTCAAAAAAGCTTTGAAAATGAAAAAGGAAATCAAGGATATGAATGGGTTTATTGAATGCCTGATTAATCTTGGTTACCTCTGTACGTTGACCGGCAATTTCAATCATTGCGAACGATATGCTGAACAAGCTTTGAAGAATTCAACCGAATCCGGGAATAAAAGATTAGAGGCATATTCATACAACCTCTATGCGAAGATTTTCAGATACAGGGGCAACCTTGAAAAAGCAATTGAACTCTTGGAAAAAGCTCAGGAAATTTGCTCTGAACTTGGATCGCATATGTTCGGAATTGAGAACCGGTTGCTTCAGCTAAGTATTCAGATGCAGAAGCGTCAATATGCTATTGTTGAAAAAGAGCTGTTGAAAATTATACATTCGCTTATAAAGGATCATGAAAAATTAATGCTGGTGGAATGCTATGATATGCTTAGTACTCTATTTCAAAAGCAAAAGAATTACAAAAAGGCATTCGAGTATTCACAGAAATATTGCGATATAAATAAAGAATTATTTAACGAAAAAAGGGATAAGAACCTGAAACAAATAAAAATCATTTACGATCTTGAAAACGCAGAAAAGGAGAAAGAAATTTACAGGTTGAAATATGTTGAACACCAAAAAGCACTCGACGAATTACGTGAACTTCATTTTCAATTGCTTGAGCGGGAGAAACAAAAATCTGAGTTTCTTGCAATTGCATCGCACGACCTGAGGAATCCATTAAGCGCCATAATCGGACTTTCAAACTATATTATTGAGGATGAATCGATAACGCGCGATGAGGTAGATGAATTCATGCACGATATTATTAACTCCGCAAATTCGATGCTAAGCATAGTGAAAAATTTCCTGAATCTTGAAGCTATAGAGCAAAACGAGTTTAATATGGTACCGGAAGAATTCAATATTGTTAACCTTATAGATTTTGGAATATCAAAAGTAAAGGCAGATGCTGAGAGGAAAGAGATTACGATACACAAGAATTATCCGTCCAATGAAATCATATTATACTATGATAAAAGTCTGGTACTCCAAATCTTCGATAATCTTATTACAAACGCGATTAAGTTTTCACCCAGAGGTGGCAATATTTACGTTACATTGATTCATAAGGATAGCAAGTTGCTATTATCAGTAAAAGACGAGGGACCAGGTTTAACAGTCGAAGACAAGCAAAAAGTTTTCCAAAGATATTCTCATCTTTCGGCAAAACCAACAGGGGGCGAATCTTCAACAGGTCTCGGACTTTCGATCGTTAAGAAGCTCATTACACTTTTAAATGCAAAAGTTAAAATCAAAAGTAAACCCGGTAAAGGTGCGGAATTTATTGTAGAATTTAAATCGGTAATGAAAGGTAACGCCCAAAAATGACATACGAAGAGTTGCTTAGGCAAATTGTTGATGAAGATGAACGGGTTGTTGTAATGACAGCTGAAAATCGGGCAGCTATCAGAAATCTACCTTCGCAAATTGGCAGAAAATTTATTGATACCGGAATCACAGAGATGACGCTTGTAGGTGCATCAGCGGGGATGGCGCTTAGAGGGAGAATTCCTGTCGTACATGCACTCGCCTCTTTCCTTACGATGAGGGCATTTGAATTTATTCGTACCGATATCGGAATACCCGGTTTACCGGTTAAACTTGTCGGTGCATTTCCCGGTTTTTTATCCGATGGTAACGGTCCCACTCACCAATCTCTTGAAGATGTATCAATCATGAGAGGTATTCCAAATGTAAACGTCTGGTGTCCCGCTGATGAAGCGGATATGTTAATTGGATTTAAAACAGTCTTGGAACACCCACAGCCTTTTTACATCAGGTATAATAACATGAAACCTGTCGTAGAACATTCGACAAACTTTGAAATCGGAAAAGCTGAAATTATTTCTACCGGGAAGGACGTTACAATTTTAACCTATGGATTTTGTTTCAGCGAATGTTATAAATCGTTGAATCTATTTACGGAACGCGGCGTCTCGGCAGGCTTGGTAAACCTCCGAACCCTCAAACCCGTTGATTTTCAAACTATACTTGAGGTTACTTCAAATTCAAAGCTGATTGTTACAGTTGAGGATCACTTTAAAAAAGGTGGTTTGTTCTCGGTTTTAGCTGAGTGTTTGTTGGAGCATGGTCAAAGTGCAAATGTACTTCCGATCTCATTTGATGAAAAATGGTTTAAACCTGCAACACTACCTGATGTGCTTGAATACGAGGGTTATACCGCAGAGAAATTAACCAAGAAAATAGTAAACAAACTAAACGGAAATTAATGGCAAACAAAGTCCAGTTCAATAAAGATTATCCTGAAATAAAGAATTCACTTGAAATATTCAAAAGGTCCGAAGGGCTGATTCCTGCTTCTACCCAAACTCTCGCAAAAGGTCCGACGCAATGGTCTTTCGGAGTTGCGCCGGTTTATCTCGATTACGGTAAAGGATCGCATGTTTGGGATGTTGATGGAAATGAGTTTATTGATTACAATATGGGAATTGGCCCCATATCACTTGGTTACGCTTATGACAGTGTTGACAATGCCATTAAAAAGCAACTCGCAAAAGGTATAACTTTTTCGCTAACACATCCACTTGAAGTTGAATTTTCGGAGCTCATCAGGAAAGTCGTTCCAAATGCAGAATCGGTGCGGATTTCTAAAACCGGATGCGACGTAACTTCTGCGGCAGTGAGGCTTGCAAGGGCATTTACCGGTCGAAGTAAAGTACTTTGCTGCGGGTATCATGGATGGCACGATTGGTATATATCGGTTACCGATAGGAATAACGGAATTCCTGACGCTGTGAAAGACCTGAGCTTCACTTTTAATTATAATGATATTGATTCGCTGATAAATTCAATTGACGATGATATTGCATGTGTAATTCTCGAACCATTTATTTTCGAGAAACCCAAAGACGACTTTTTGAAAAAAGTCAGAGAAATTTGCACCCAAAATAATATTCTTCTCATATTCGATGAAATGTGGACTGGCTTCAGAATTGCCCCGGGTGGAGCACAGGATTTCTTCGGAGTGAATGCCGATCTTGCGTGTTTTTCAAAGGCCATAGCAAACGGAATGCCGGTTTCAGTTATAACCGGTAGAAAGGATGTGATGTCGCTTATCGAAAAAGACGTTTTCTTTTTCACAACATTCGGTGGTGAAGCATTATCACTTGCAGCCGCAATTGCAACCATTAATGAAATTGTGGAAAAGAATGTAACAGGATATCTCGATGAGAAAGGTGCTTTGATTCAGAAAGGATACAACAGCTTAGTCTTAAAACACGGGATTGATTACACTGCTTGTTCGGGTTACAACTGCAGATCAATAATTACCTTCGATTCAGTAAAATCCGGTTGCAATCAACTGGAAATGAAAACTCTAATGCAACAGGAGATGATTAAGCGCGGAATTCTATGGGGAGGTTTCCATAATATGTGTTTCTCGCATTCAGATGAAGACATCAACTATACTCTCAAAGCTTACGATGAGACGCTGGCAATTCTGAAAAAAGCTGTGGAAGAAAAAGATATTCGAAAATATTTGAAGGGAAAAGTGCTCGAACCTGTATTCCGGAAAACTACCAATGTGTTATTGAAATCTATGAGTTCCTGAAAAGTCAGCAATACGGGCAGACGATCTTTTCAATATCCTGTCAATTCTGCATAACCGCGACCGGTATGACTTCCGGAAACTCTTACAGATCCCTCCCAGTAGGTTATCGTCAAATCAAGTTCCTGATTCTTTACCGAAGGAGTAATAAACAGATATATTTCTTTTTGGGGGATATTTAATTTCCACCCTGAAGGATAATTAATACCAGAATTACTTCTCCACATATCAGTAACGACAAGATTTACATCATTGAATTCAAGCGGGTATGTACTTCCGTCTTGATTCACAATTATGCCTTTGCTGAATTTATCTATACTGCCATCTTTTTTTCTAAGTTGGTAATACATTATCTCGGTATTGTCGTCAAGCTGTATAGAGAACCAGTCCCAGCCTGCCTGATCATCTGAAAGCGCACTTGTACCCCATTCTCTGTCAATCCATGAATAGCCACTTACATTATATTCAATCCCGTTTAGAAAAATTTCCCCTGAAGTTTCAAGCCGGGTCAAAGAAAAATAGTAAGAAGCATTTCCTGGTTCAGCGCTTTTTTGACTAAGTCCGTAATCACCTTGTAAAACGTATGGTTTCAAAGATTCAAGTGTTAGTTGTAACCCAAGCAGGGAATCCTTCGCCTGGAGTGAAAATACCGGGGTAGGGTTTACCGTGTCAGTTGCGGTTAAACTTAGGTTCTCAATCCAAATTCTAAGCGGCTTTGAGATTGCGCCAGCTATCCCGGCCGCACCTCGTGATATTTTTTCTTTAAAAAAGAACCTGCCGGAAGAAATATCTGTAATTGCAAGGTGACCCATATAGACCTGATCCGTTGACCAACTGTTTGCAGAAGTAATAGTATCGGTAGAAATATCGTTTCTGAAAATTGTGAACTGATATCCGAACATTTTTCCGCTTTGTGATGTGAGGTTGCCTGTAATGTACCACCACTCTGTACGAAACCCGGGATGAGCTCCATGATCATCAGGAAAAGAAAATTTACGTGGTTCAATAGCAAGTTTGTAACCGCTTGTGTCATAGTTACCCATTGCATCCGCAACAGTTAACTTTCTCTTTTCAGTGTGGACTTGTTTTGTGCATGAGAAGTAAATTATTCCAAAAATTATACTGATGATTGTAACTACTTTCATTTTTCTAACATTGGCGGTGAGATATTTAGATGCTCAAAAGATTTAAATATGTGAAGTGGAGTTATTGCAGGAAATTTACCGAATACCTGATAACTTAAGGTAACGAAACAAATCCTGTTACGGTTTAGCACTAACTTCATTCAATACACTTGCCGGAACTAATAATTCAATAAGGTCAAAAAGTTCATTGAGCTTAATGCTATATTGCTCCTTTACTTGCCCTGAAACAAAAATTTTCTTTGGCGGTTGATCTAAATTCGGATTGGTGTTTTCAACTGTGAGAGTTACGGAACGTTGTTGTCCGCCAATTATAATTTCACCTTCATACTTCATTTCTGAAACCGGTACTGTCATTATTCTGCTTTTGATTATAGCATAATTTAACTGCCGGATTTTAGATTTGCTGATTCTAAATTCTTTGGATTTTACAGTTGATGTACCTGAAGTTGAATAAGAAATGCCGGCGGTTCCGTCTCGATTAATAAATATTTTCATTGAGTAAAAATATTCGGGTGAAACAGGTCCGGTTGAGTATTCGTATTCAACCAATGTCCACTTATCCTTAGAAATTAATTCGCCCTGTGTAAAGAATAAAGAGGTGAGCAGAACCAACAAGATAAATTTATTTCTCATCGTGTTTCTTAATTTCGTTTGGAATCAAATTTTTTATTGTCAAGTAAATTTCATTAAGGCTTGCTTCAAACTTCTTTTCAACATGTGGAGGAATTTCAATTTTTTTTGGTGGTTGGTCAAGGTCAGGGTTCGTGTTTTCAATGAGCAGTACAATCCATTCGCTCGCACTACCGTCTGGAATTTCTCCAGGTGGAAGCGAAGCAACATTTCCGTTCAATATTCCCGAGCTGATAATTTTATCGCTGAGCTCAGCAAACTTTTGATTACTGATTGAAAACATTTCGGTCAAATTATCATCCCCCTTGTGAAGTGAATAAACACAGCTGCCGTCAGAATTAATCAGCACCTTATAGCTGTATTGATATTCAGGTGAAATAGCTCCAGAAGAAAAGTGATATTCGATTAAAGTCAACTTTTCATCAGAGTCTGAAAGGTTTCCAATCTCGTTCATGCAATTGAAATTCAAAAAGAAAATTAGTGATATTACTAATAATATTTTCATGAACAAATTTACACAATACGGTATTAAAAAACATTACCGTTCGGAATTAAATATAGATTCGACCCCATTTGCTAGTTTTAACTACAACTTCGGAGAGTTGAACCCTCTGTTTTATTAAATTGAAAACGTTTATCAATAAACTTAACTTGAAGTGAAAAATCAAATGTCATGAATATTACTTATTATGGTCATTCATTTCTTTTAATTAAAATTGAAAATAACGGGTACAGTTATTCGGTTGCGATAGACCCATTCATTACCGGCAATCCTCTATGTCCGGTTACTCCCGATGATTTGAAATGCGACTATATTATTTTGACCCACGGGCACGGCGATCATTTTGGTGATACACAAACCATCGCGAAAAGCAATAATGCAACTGTAATAGCCATTGCAGAAATTTCGTATAAAATGGGATCGCTTGGGATTAAAACGCATGGGATGAACATCGGTGGATTATTTAAATTTCCATTCGGAGCGGTGAAAATGACCATTGCACATCATTCATCATCAATGCCCGACGGTTCCTATGCCGGAGACCCTGCCGGGGTTATAATCAAATCAGGTGACAAAACTGTTTATCATGCCGGCGACACAGCTTTGTTTATGGACATGAAACTTATAGGGGAAATGAACGAGATAAATCACGCTTTTCTCCCAATCGGGGATAATTTCACCATGGGAATTGATGATGCAGTAAAAGCTGCTGAATTTATTAACGCAGAAACTATAACCCCGATTCACTACAATACTTTTGATGTAATAAAAGTTGATGCAGAAGAGTTTAAACGTAAGCTAGAGTCAACCGGAAAACAGTGCAAAATAATGAACCCCGGCGATACGATAGAAATCTAAGAGAAACCTTGACGAAAATAATATCCATATCAAACCAGAAAGGTGGCGTAGGTAAAACGTCAACAGCTGTAAATCTGTCATCAGCTATTGCGTATTGTGGAAAGAGAGTTTTGTTAATTGATGCTGATCCGCAGGCAAACGCTACATCAGGAGTTGGTGTAGAAGTTAACGATGAAGGAAAGTCAACTTACGAATTGTTGATTAGCAACGAGCCGGTAACCGAATGTATAAAAAAAACAGATTTTGAAAACCTTGACCTGATTCCTTCAAACATTAATCTCGTTGCAGCAGAGATTGAACTTGTATCAGTACTGAGCAGGGAAAGAGTTCTCAGGGATAAACTTGCCGGGTTGCCGTCCGGTATGTATGATTTCGTTTTTATAGACTGCCCGCCGTCACTTGGAATTATTACTTTAAATTCCCTCACTTCCGCAAATACAGTTTTGATACCGGTTCAGTGTGAATATTATGCTTTGGAGGGATTATCACAGTTGCTCAATACAATTAAGAACGTTAAGAATAATTATAACCACTATCTAAATATAGAGGGATACTTGCTAACAATGTTCGATTCAAGGTTGAAACTTGCAAATCAGGTAGAGGGTGAACTCAGAAAATTTTTCGGTGAAAAGGTTTATGACGTTAAAATATCAAGGAATGTAAAGATTGGTGAAGCTCCAAGCTTTGGTAAGCCGATTATCAATTACGAACCGGATTCCACAGGCGCAAAGAACTATCTGCAACTTGCGGTGGAGTTTCTCAGTAAGAACGGGGTTGATGTCTCAACTTTAAAGCGTGAGGGATCTTCCGAAACGGAGGATTTATTTTGAACAGGAAACAAACTCTTGGAAAAGGGCTCTCGGCGCTGTTTATAGAAAATAAGGTTGATTTGTCGTCAATCAATACCGAAGAACTGAACAGACAGGTTAACCAAAGTTTCGAGGTATTCGTGGATGATATTGCAGTAAATCCTCACCAGCCGAGGGAAGAATTCGACCTGGACAAATTGAACGAGCTTGCAGATTCCATCAAGCGGAACGGATTGCTTCAACCGGTTACTGTCAGGAAAAAGGGGGATAAATTTGAACTGATTTCGGGTGAGAGAAGATTACGTGCATCAAAAATCGCCGGTATCAAAAGTATTCCCGCTTATATTTACGACCTTAAGGAGCAGGATGAAAACACACTGATTGAGCTCGCACTCATTGAAAATATCCAGCGGGAGGATTTAAACCCGATAGAACTATCCAACACCTTTCAAAGAATGATGGATGAATTAATGCTTACGCAGGAACAAATAGCTGAAAGGGTATCGAAACAGCGCAGTACAATTGGGAATTATTTGAGGTTACAAAAGCTACAACCGGAAGTGAAAGTAGCATTGAAGAAAAATGAAATAAATGAAGGGCATGCCCGAATGTTACTCAGAATTGACGACAGACATCATCAGGTAGATTTACTTGCAAGGATAATCCGTGAGAAACTTTCAGTGCGTCAGCTTGAAGACCTGACCAAAGGAGAGGCTCGGACTAAACGGAAGAAGACAACGGTAAAGGTTTCAAGCGCGGGATATCCGTATCTTCAAGAGTTAAGTGAAAAGTTAATGAGATTTTTCGGAACGAAAGTAAAGATTAATTCAATCAACGGTAAGACCGGTCAGATAGTAATTGAATATTATTCCGATGAAGATCTCGAACGGATTTTGGAGAAATGTAATTCACAGTGAATTGATAAAACCAACAGTATTTAAATTTACAAAATGAAAAAAAAATTATTTTCTAAAAACGTTCCACCGCCGATTGGTCCGTATTCACAGGCTGTCTCCTATAACGGATTGATTTATACTTCCGGTCAAATTTCAATTGACAATTCGGGAAATGTAACCTCATCGGATATAGAGAGCCAAACCCGGACAGTACTTACTAACATCCAATCGCTTCTTAATGAAAACAATTCAGGTTTAGACGAAGTCTTAAAAGTTACAATATATTTAAAAAGTATGGATGAGTTTGCGGCGATGAATAAGGTTTATGCTGAATTTTTCGGGACTTCGCTTCCGGCGAGATCTACAATAGAAGTGTCGAGGTTGCCGAAAGATGTAAAGGTTGAAATTGATGTTGTTGCAATACAAAACAATTAAAAAAATATTGCGGCAAAATTCAAATAAAAAAAGAGGCTCTGTAGCCTCTTTTTTTATTTATTAAAAGGGGAAAAAATTACTTTGAAATTTTATTTAGATGCAAACTGATTTTTGATTTTATTCTCGACACTTTATTCTTGTGGATGATACCCTTTACTGATGCCCTGTCGAGAATTTGAGTTGTCTTTTTTACCTGTTCTTCAACAGATTTTTTGTCTGTATCGCTAAGCGTCCTCTTTATAGCGCCTTTAATGAGCGCTTTATATTTTTTATTTCGCTCTGTTCTTGTAACGGTTTGTCTTGCCCGCTTTTGAGCGGATTTGTGTCTTAATGGCATTTTTGTGTTATTGTTAAACGAACGTCAATAATAGAAATATTGTCTCTTTATTCCAATTCAAAAAAACGGGGAGTCCGAAGCTTCTAAATTATAGAGGGCAATTTAACGATGAATTTTGTCCCTAAACCAACATCAGAATATATCTCAATTTTCCCATCAAGGAGGCAAATTATTTTGTGGGCAATAGAGAGACCTAATCCTGTACCGTTGTATCGTTTATTAAGCCTTTCATCCGCTTGTCTGAACTCCCCGAAAATATGATCCAGATTTTTTTGCGGGATACCGATCCCGGTATCTTTTATTTCTATTACAGAGAACGATTTTCCGTTTTCTTCAACTCTATCAAGCGTAATTTTTATCCCACCCGAATCAGTGAACTTTATTGAATTATCTATTATACTTTTTAAGAGAATTCTAATAAGTTGCTCATCCGAGTTTATAATTTGATTGTGATTGATAACAATTAAGTCAATGAAAAGATTTTTTTCAAGGCTTTTCGGCCTAAAGTATTTTACCTTTTTCTCGACAATGTTTAGCAGGTTAATCTTCTGAGGTTTCGGTTTATATTCCCTGTTTTCTATTTTAAGCAAATTAATCACCTGATCTAATTTCAGGTTCAGCTCCAACGCGGAAGCATTAATCATTTTTATCATTTCAAGTTGTTCAGGGTTCTTGACTTCTTCTAGTAATATATCAGAAAATCCGAGAATACCAATCAACGGTGTTTTGAATTCGTGTGAAATATTTCTTAATGTAATCGTTTTGACGCGGTCAATTTCTTCAGATAGTTTTCTGGCTTCCTGAAAATTCTTTTCGGCTTCCTTTTGTAAAGTAATATCGCAATGGATACCTGACATCCTCAATGGTTTCCCTTGAGCATCTTCCTCCACTACCATACCCGTATCAAGAATCCAGATCCAATTTCCGTTTTTTGTTTTTATGCGATACTCAGCGCTATAGAGTTCAGAGCCACCATTAAGGTGAAAGTTGAGTTTATTGAGGACTTCCTCTTTATCATCCGGGTGAACAAGAGATTCCCAACTCTCCAGATCGTGCTCTTTCGTTTCATTTTCAAAACCCAGAATTTCAGCCCATCGCTTATTATGACTTATAGTTCCGGTGCTCAAGTCCCAATCCCACAACCCTAATTTTGCGCCACGTATTGCAAATTCATACATATCCCCTTTTTCAGTTTCGGAATATTTTGTGGTATACATGGATTTCAGATTGTTGATAGTTATCAGAGGGTTTTTTCAGAATATTTCATTGCAGTATTTTTAATCAGCTCAAGCAAACTCTCAAGATCTTTAGATTTATCGAAGAAATGCTTAATTCCTTTATTTGAACTGTACTTTTTTATCAACGAATACGGGTAGTTCGTGTAAACCACAATTTCCGCCTGAGGCAAAGCCTCATAAATTTTATCAAGAAAATCGAGACTATTTTTACCGTCCAAAATAATATCAAGAATAATAAAATCCGGTTTGAGCTTTTTCATCATCTCAATTGATTCAACAATATTATCACTGTAACCTACAATTTTAACGTTATCATTCCGGTTAATTAACCGTATCAGCCGTTCTCTTACTAACTCGGAATCTTCAACGATGAATAGCTTCATTTCAGGAGTTTACAATTTTAAAAATTCCCCCATTTTGCTCCCGGTGTAGATTACGGGGGGAATATCCAAATACCGGGAGTATGGGGAAACCAATGAAAGCAAAAAATACCTTAACCAAAAACCAATTATCTGTATATGTTCATCGTTTAATCTAATACAAACTTACTTAATAAAATTGGTGTTCTGTATAGACAGAATTATGATTTTAGTGTCATAAAAATGACTACAAAACTTTCGATAACAATTGAGAAATTATTCGATGATTTTTTTTTCGAGCGCAAATCTGGTGAGCTCTACATTGGACTTTAGTCCAAGCTTTTCGAGGAGCCTTGATCTGTAAGTATTAACGGTTGCAGGACTGATGCCCAACTCTGTGGATATTTCATTAATTTTTTTCCCTGAGGCAATTTTCACTAATACTTCAAATTCTCTGTCAGACAATAACTGATGTAATGGTAAATCGTTTGGGTCATGAGTGATATCCTGCATTAAAAGTTCCGCAACTTTTTCTGTAATATATTTTCCGCCGTTGTAAACTTTTCGAATGGCAATGACAAGTTCCTCAGGTGCGGTTTCTTTCGTGAGGTATCCCAATGCGCCTGATTTTATTGACCGTATGGCGAAGCGATCCTCAGGGTGCATGGTTAGTACAATTGTTTTAAAATTTTTTTTCATTCCTTTGAGATATTTCAAAATTTCAATTCCGCTTTTGCCCGGCATAGAAATATCCAGCAGCAAGATATCACAGTCGGTACGGTCGAGGATTTCAAATAGTTCGAAAGAATCTGATGCTTCACCAATGACCTCTATTCCAGGTTCCTGGTCAATAATTTTTTTAATGCCTTCACGCATTAAGTTGTGATCATCAGCTACAATAACTCTTATCATTATAAATTAAGCTGGTATAGAAATTTTAATGGTTGTACCTTTGCCCGGCGCCGAGATAAGCTCAAATAATCCTCCCATACTGTTAACCCTTTCCTCAATTGCATACAAACCAATTGACCTCCTGTTCTGCAATTTCTCTTTTGGAATACCTATACCGTCATCACGAATCTCTATGATTAAAACAAAACCGTTTTTAATCAAATTCAGGTTAACATTCTCTGCCTTTGAGTGTCGGGCGATGTTAGTAAGTGCTTCCTGAAAAATCCGGAAAATATTTGTGGTTTTTTCGTCGTCGAGGTAAATATCTTCAGGAACAATGTTGATATCAAACTTTAGGTTACTTCTTGATTCATAATCGTTGGCAAGCCATCTGATTGCATCCGGAAGTCCGAGTTTGTCTAATACTCCCGGTCGGAGTTTGGTTGCAAGCTGACGGACTGAATTAACTGCGCGATCAATAAGCATATTGATTGAATTGATTTCCTTTAACATTCCAGAACGTAACTGCTCATCCTTTACTTCCATTACATCTTTTTTCAATATTGAAACATCCATTTTTATTGCAGTTAATTCCTGTCCCAGTTGGTCGTGAATTTCTCTGGACATAATCTTCTTTTCGTCCTCAACTTTTTGTTGAAAATTTTTCAATAAGTTGTGAAGTGTCTCGTTGGTTTTCTTTAATAGTTCCTGGTTGCGTCTTATAAGAATTTCCTGTTCGATTTGATTGCTAATATCCCAACTTACGTGTATATAATAAATCTTTCCGAACTGAACAACTTTGTTGGTTATTACCGAAACAGGAAATTCTTCACCGCTTTTCTTCCTGTGTGTTGTTTTATAGTTTAGGCTTTTGTGGACTTTAATTTTTTTAAAAAATTCTTCGAGGTTCATAGATTCTGAAACTGACCTGATATCTCTCAACCTTAGTTTTTTTATTTCCTCCTGACTATAGCCATACTGTTTTAAAGCAGGTTTATTGGTCATTAAAATATTTAGGTTTTCATCCAGAATAAAGACGCTGTCATTAATCTTTTCAAAACCCGAAAGCCAAAGGTTTCGCTCGCCCAAGTGCTTCTTCTTTAATTGAAAAATACGTTTGTATAATTTTAGAATGAGAAAGAACAACAATATTCCGGTTGTAATAACAAAGAACCATCCTTTGAAAATTTCAATTGTATAAAATGCATGTGTATCTTCAGCCCAGATGCTGTGAATAATTTTATCCGAGAAAAAAATCCACAACATACCTACGGTAATGTAAACGATGCTTATCTTCAGGGCATTGCGGATATTCTCCTTTGTGAAGCCATCCTCTAATTCATCAAACATCCTTGATAACTTTATTTACTTTTTTCACCGTTCTGAAGAAAATGTAAAAAGTTGGTTCAAGATAAAGCATAAATGTCGCTATCCTCACATTAATTAATGAGAACACAATAGCGATTGTAAAGATTACAGGCGCAACGTACGTCAATATCGTAAACTCACGAATCTCTTTGTCTGTAAGGGTATCGAGCATCAGCATTTTGTTTCTGGTAACGTATAACCAATTAATAACCAACATCATCGAAATTGTCCAGAGGTTAAAACCATAAATCAGAAATGGGATTTCTGTGTTCGGGAAATCCATCACAAATCCGGTGCTAAATGGTATGAAGGTTACAAAAAGAAGAAATATGAGGTTGATGGTGATTATCGCCCGGTCAACTCCCTTTATGTGCATGAATTGCAGTTGATGCCTCATCCAAAACACACCTGCAATTATGAAACTCAAACTGTAGGTTTCGACTTTTGGGAGAATGGAGTACAGGAACTGGAAGATTTTCTCCGAACCCAATCCGAACTCAGGTTCATCCGGAACTTTCAACTCAAGCACAATAATCGTCATTGCAATTGCAAATATACCGTCACTGATAGCCTCCAACCTCGATTTTGGGATGGTTGTTACTCTCTTATCCAAAGTTTTCGGGTTTGGTATAAATATAACTTAAATGAAAAAAATTTTCTGTATTAATCATTTTTGAACGAGAGAGTTTATTGAACGGGTTACTATCGACTAATTTACATTTAACGCTCGGTATAGATTCCTTAACTTGCACAATGAAGTTTATCTCTCAAACAAGGAATTGTCCGCTCTGCAACGCTGATAAAAAATCACCTTACTTATCCGAAGGTGAACTGCGATTAGTCAAATGCAATATGTGCGGATTTGTTTTTCTTGATAACCTGCCGGATGAATCGGAGATATATGAGGATTATTTTGAACAAACAATTTACAGTAAAGACTATACAAAATTTTCAAAAGAGAAATTTCTTGCGGAGATTTATGCAATTAATGAACAACGGTTATATTATATCAGAAAATTAAAGATTAAGGGTTCAATCCTTGATATAGGATGTGGCACAGGTTTGTTTCTGAAAACTGCATCAAATTATGGATTCGATGTTACCGGAATTGATGTCTCTAATGTTGCGATTAAGAATGCGAGGGAGCAGTTCGGAATCAATGCGGACAGAAAACTTATTTCCGATCTCAACCCAAGCGATATGCAGTTTGACGTAATAACTCTCTGGCATGTACTGGAACACCTCGTTAATCCATTGGATGATTTAAAAAAAATCCGTACGATGCTAAAACCCGAGGGGGTTTTATTTATTGAAGTTCCGAATTTAAACAGCGCAAAGTTCAGGTTATCAGGCAGGAAATGGCAAGGCGGAAACCACCCGTTATACCACAGGTCATTTTTTACCGGGCGGAATTTGCGAGAAATGTTATTACGTTCCGGTTTTAAAACGGTAAAACGGCTGAATATTTCCTATAACGTACCCGGGAGAAATTTTTTATACACTAAATCGAAGGAATTATTTAATATTTTTGCCATGGATTCGTTTTTGAATTATATTGCAAAAAATTAAATTTTAAAAAATTAAATGAAAAAACTCAAAACATTTTTTTTACTTATTATTGTGTTACTACTATCCTCCAATATTTCATTTAGCAACGATGATGAACCGGTTGGAGAAAAGGTTGAGGGCGGTATATTATACGGGACAGAACTAAAAAATGATCTTACAATGGTATCGTACGATAATCTGATTCCGTCAGCCATACAGTACGACGGGCAGGAGATTATTGTTGAGGGAAAAGTCAATGAGGTTTGTCAGAATTCCGGATGCTGGTTTACATTTGGCGAAGGTAAGGAAAATGTTAGAGTAATGACGAAACATGAATTCTTTATACCGAAGGATGCAAGCGGAAAGAATGTAAAAGTTGCAGGGATTTTTAAAATTACAGAAATTTCAAAGGAAACCGCAGAGCACTACAATTCGGAATCACAAAATCCGGTTGATCCAAGTGAAATCACGGGTCCTCAAACTGCGTTTATCCTGGAGGCTACAGGAATTGTTATTTTAGATTAATAATCCTTTTAGATTACAGTTTAAAATCCATAATTACGATCTCAGCGCAAAAATAATTTATCATAAAATAATTCTATAATGACAGAGAATAATAATCAACTGAAACCTACGGGAATTAAACTATGGCTGATGGCAGTGAGAGCCTATTCATTTCCTGCATCAGTTATACCAATACTTTTCGGTTCAGTGCTTGCTGTTGCTTTAAACCCTGATCTGAGCTTTAATTGGGGCTTGTTTGCAATTACATTAACAGGTGCCATTCTTGTTCACATCGGTTCAAATGTAATTAACGACATTTACGATTACCGTACAGGAATGGATAAGGAGGATAAAGAGAACGGCGTTCCGGCAGGAGGGTCAATGGTGTTGTCTTTCGGATGGGCTACCGAGAAACAAATGAAAATGATTGCTATTGTATCGCTTACAATTGCATCGCTTATAGGAGTCTTTCTTTTTACGCAAGCGGGTGAATGGATACTTTATCTTAGTTTATTTGGTTTGCTGTCGGCGATATTTTATACGGCAACACCGGTTTCATTGAAATATAAGGCTCTGGGCGATTTGCAGGTGATCCTCTCTTTCGGGGTCGGGATGACCCTTGGTGCTTATATAGTGCAAACCGGATCGTTCTCATGGATTCCTGTTATCCTTTCGATTCCTTTTGGATTGTTGATAGATGCTATACTTCACGCAAATAATATCCGCGATATAAACTTCGATGGTAAATTTGGTGTGAAAACATTGCCGATACTAATTGGTGAGAATGCCTCAAAGAAAATTTATTACCTGCTGATTTCCGGGGCTTACCTTTCAGTGATTGTTTTTGTTGTCCTGAGTTATTTGCCATGGACTTCGCTCTTGGTATTGCTGACGTTGCCAATCGGAATAAAACTGATGAAAATGATTCGCGGGATTCCGCAGGAGCCGCATGAAAGATTTAATGTCGGTACACAAACAATTGTAATGACTGCTCAATTTAATATGCAGTTCGGTCTGATGGTGATTATCGGAGTGTTGATTTACTACTTCTTTTTCTGATTTTAAATTTTGGTAAGTAATACAATCCTGCCTTACGGAGTTAAGGTGGGATTTTTTTATCCTTCAATTGAGAAATTATTGTTCCATGAATTCTTCCTGGTATATTTTCCATGATCCGTCCGTATTTTTTAAGTAAAGTCTCTTAATCCCCGTTTCAGAAAATTTATCCGATTCATATTCCTGGTTGAATTCAAGCATAGAGGAAACACTGTCTGCATTAACCAAAACATTTTTGATTTTCAAATCAATGTATTTATAATTTTCAAATGTCCACTTCAATCTTAGCAGTTTCTCATGTTTGCTAGTTTCCTTTTTATCTGGTCCGATATAGCGGTAATCTTCTGCCATTAAATCCGCCATAGCATTGAGGTCTTTACTTTCCCATATATGAGACCATTTGTTGAGAAAGTCGATTTGTTCCGGATATCGGGGTGTAAGGATTTCACTAAGTTCTGATACTGAGATGGTAACAGAAACAATAATTACAATCGAAAGAATAACGGAACTAATGAGAGTCAGTATTTTTTGTTTTTTGTGTAATGATGCTTTTTGTTCGTAACGCTCCCTGAATTCGGAGTAAAATGTATCTGTTCCCCTGTCAGTATTTATTCTTTTACCGCAAAATTTACAATAAACAGAATTCTCTTCAATCAGTCCATTGCATTCAGGACAATTTATTAAAAGGCCTGAATCTCCCTGTACCTCCAGCCTGACAGCTTCGTCCGGTGTAAGGTTACCTATATTCAAAACCTGTTGCCGTAAAATTTTTTGGTTACGGCAACCAAATGTCGTACAACCCTCATTCTCTTCCCAACATTCCGGATGGTGTGAGATGCCACACTCCGGACATACCACTGTTGCCTCGTTTCGTTTAACAGGGGATTGACAATACGGACAATTTTTATTTCTACTTTCAGTTACCAACGGATTCACTTAAATATATCAGTGAACACAGTTGCAATGCCAACTTCCTTATTACTCGATGAAATTACAATGATGTCATTAAAGGGAATGTCAAGTTCAGCCAGAGTTTTTGATTTCAATTTTTCAAATAGCGGGGAATTATTTTTTATCGAACTTGTCATAATTGGTTTTAGCATGACATTATCTTTTTTGAAATCAGTCGGTGTTGCGAGATTGAAATTTTTATAAAAAGCTCTCTTTATTCCGGAAGTCGTGTCTTCCAATTCATATAAAACTTCATTGTTGAAGGAAAGTATCATTTCATCGGTTTTTAACTGCCGGTATGCGATTTCAAACGCTTCCTTGATAGATAATTCACCGGAGTTAATTTTGATGTCAACAATTTTATTGATAGAATATCTTGAATCACTGTCCTCATCAATTTGATATTCAATTATATATGATTCATTAGTAGCTCCGTTGAAATGAAATCCCCTTCCGTCAAGTAAAATCAGGTCTTGTCTTTTATGAAGAAATTTCACGGCTTCCTGAACCTGAATGCCGGCAATAATTGAAGCAATAGTCGGGGTGGTGGGAATTTTCCCTTGCTGAATATCGTCAAGTCCAAGCAACATACATGAACGACGCTTATTGAGGAGTGTAAAATCTACTTCGCTCATAGTACTTTGGTAATCAACACCATCAGGGGGGATGAACATTCTTGCAACGCCGCTAAGAACTTCAATTGCTCCGTCAATCCACGGTACATTAACTTTCCAGCAAGATCGGTCAACAAACAATCTCGCTTCACGATTATCCAAACCGCAAATTACAACATCCATATTCCTGAACACATTTAATCCGATTTCAAAAACATTTCCATTAAAGTACTTAACGTTAATTTCGTCATTAATTTCATTTGCGCGAATTGCAGCAACCTGCGCCTTAGGCATTCCAAGATCACCTTTCCTGAAAAGTACGCTGCGGGTAAGGTTGCTTTCTTCGACAAGGTCAAGGTCAACAACAAAAATATTGCCGACGCCAAGCATTGCGAGATTTTTAATTATTTCATTACCAAGCGCACCGCAACCGATAACGAGGACTTTACTTTTGGAAAGTATTTCCTGATCCCACCAGTTTATTATTTCTAACCTTGAATAACGCGATTGGTTTATTTCAATCATTTGTGAAAGTGTTAGGTAAGAAATCCCGGGATTATCCCGCAGTAATTTCCGGGTGAAGACGTAAAACATCGCCTTCTTTAACACCGGCCTCAGATAAGGTTTGCGAATCTTTAAGTTGTCTGCCGGATGCTTTATGGTGAAACTTGTAAGATAACGGTTCGTTATCCGGACCGGTTAAAGGCATTTTCATCTTTGGTAGTAATACCTCCATAATCCTGCTAATCGGCGCGTCATCGGGCAATGCTGCCTCCTGCTCCTTGTTACCGGTTGCATCTATTATTGTTACGTTTATTTTTGGCATATACAAATTTATTTAACCCGAAGAAGTTTTAAAATGGATTCTGCTCTACATCTCTGTTTCCCAACCATCATACGAACAATCAAATTCTTCAGCAAGGGAAACCATGACATCCGTGAAATTATCAATATCGTTCTTTTCAATTTGAATGTTATTGAACTCTGCGACAATTGACCACCTGTCTTCAAACTTAACTACCGGCTTTATTTTCCCTCCCATCTCATAAAGTTCAATTGAAAGGTTAGTTGCTTGATTTTCGTCTTTAGAATAAAAATGAAAACGTATAGGTTTACTTTCGTAATCGTTACCATTAATATTGATTAACTCAAGCACTCTTGCATTTAATTCTCTCAGTAGACGTTTGTTGTAGTCCATAAATGAATCCGTTTAAATTTTAATTGCGACACTTAATAATAATCATGAGACGTTAAAAGTAATAGTTATAAACCTATAATGAACAAGCCCGGGCAAGTTAAATTAGTGTATATATGCTCCCTGAACTTCATTCATTTTTTGAACTAACTAAGTTGTAATTAAAATCTATTAGAATTAAATTTATATCCTATAAAACCAATGTAATTAAAATGTCAAAGAAGTTATTTCCATTTTTTATTGTAATTTGTACGTTATTAATTTTTACTTCGTGCAAGCAGGAAACATCAGATGATGTAATAAAGGTAGGTCAATTTACCTCGTTAACAGGTAGCGAGGCGACTTTTGGGATTTCATCGGACAATGGTTTAAAACTTGCAGTTGAGGAGGTAAACCAGGGCGGTGGAGTTCTCGGTAAGAAAATTGAATTAATTACCGCCGATAATCAGGGAAAAACCAACGAAACCATTACTGTTGTTGAGAAACTAATAAACCGTGATAAAGTAATAGCAATCATAGGTGAAGTTGCTTCATCCCGAAGTATAGCCGCAGCGCCCATTTGCGAGAAATATAAAATCCCCATGATTTCGCCCGCTTCAACTAACCCTGAAGTTACAGCGATAGGTGAATATATTTTCAGGGTGTGTTTTATTGATCCATTTCAGGCAACCGTTATGTCAAAGTTTGCGCTCAACTCAATGAAGATTAAAAAAATTGCGGTCCTTATTGATCAAAAGAATGCTTATTCAACCGGATTAGCAGATAACTTTCAACGGGTGTTTAAGGAAATGGGAGGTGTAATTACTGCAGTTCAGAAATATTCAGCGGGTGATAAAGATTTTAAGGCTCAATTAACTGACATAAAGAATTCCAACCCTGAAGCTATTTTTATTCCCGGGTATTATACCGACGTGAATTTAATCTCAATTCAGGCAAGAGATCTTGGAATTACCGTACCCCTATTAGGTGGTGACGGTTGGGAATCACCACAGTTACTTGACGGCAAAGCGAAAGATGCGCTCGAAGGTTGTTTCTTTTCAACTCACGTCTCAATTGAAGACCCAAATCCGAAAGTTCAAAACTTCATCGCGAAGTATAAAGAGAAATACGGCGAGACTCCGGATGCAATGGCGTTATTATCATATGATGCCGGACATATTCTATTCGAAGCAATTAAAAAAGCCGGTTCAACAAATAATGAAGCAATCCGGGATGCGCTGGCTAAGACGGTTGACTTTGCCGGTGTAACCGGAAGTATTACCATTAACGAACAAAGAAATGCAGTAAAACCTGCTGTTGTAATGATGGTGCACGACGGTAAATTTACTTATAAGGAAACTATTGCACCGTGACCGGATACCGATGTTAATGGAAATTCAAATTACTCCAACATTTTTTTAGATAATTTAGGGTATCCTCGCTGTTTGTAGATACCCTTTTTAATTAATTAAAATGGCAGAATTTTTTCAACAATTGATTAACGGAATATCGCTCGGTAGTATTTATGCGCTGATAGCGTTAGGTTATACTATGGTTTACGGTATCCTAAAGTTCATCAATTTTGCACACGGTGAAATTTTTATGCTTGGTGCATTTTCGGGATTCTACTTGGCAGGACAGTTTGGGATAACTTCACCCGACATTACAATGGCAATTATTATTTTGCTCATTACGATGATGATAACGGCAATTATCGGCGCGTTAATTGAGAAATTTGCTTATAAGCCGTTGCGAAGAAGTTCAAAACTTACTGTTCTAATAACGGCGATTGGAGTTTCACTTTTTTTTCAGTACACAGGGCAATTAATATTCGGCGCCGATCCGAAATCCTTTCCAACTTTAATTGAAAGTACAACTTTACAAATTGCAAATGTAAAAATAAGTTCTAACCAGATCGTCGTTATTCTTTCCTCTGTATTGCTTATGCTAATTTTAAGGATTATTGTAATGAAAACAAAAACGGGAACGGCAATTCGGGCAGTATCAAATAATATAACGGCGGCCTCGTTAATGGGAATAAACATCAACAATGTTATTTCTTTTACCTTTATATTAGGTTCATCAATGGCAGGAGCAGCAGGAATTTTATATGCAATTAATTACCCAAGTATAGACCCATTGATGGGATTACTCCCCGGATTGAAAGCATTCATTGCAGCTGTTCTCGGAGGAATTGGTAATTTTCCGGGCGCCGCTCTCGGCGGAGTTCTCATTGGAACAATCGAAACTCTAACCGTAGGTTACATTTCATCTACGTTCAGGGATGCAATAGCATTTTCGATTTTGATAATAATTTTAATTTTTAAACCGACAGGTTTGTTAGGAACCAAAGAAATAGAAAAAGTCTGACATGGCAAAAATTTTATATATATTCCCACATCCCGATGATGAGTCGTTCGGCCCCGCCGCTGCAATATCTGCTCAAATTAAAAGCGGTAATGAAGTTCACCTACTTTGTCTGACTAAAGGTGGTGCAACGAAACAACGACACAAGTTCGGCTATTCAGTTAAGCAGATGGGTGAAGTAAGGTATAGTGAAATGCTTGAGGTTGAGAAAGTTTTGGGACTAAACAGTATGACCGTGTATGACCTACCTGATAGCGGTTTAAAAGAAATGGATCCGAGACAAATAGAACAAGTATGCGAAACGGAAATTAACAAAATTAAACCGGACATTGTTGTAACCTATGCAGTTCACGGTATCAGTGGATTTCACGATCACCTTGTTACACACGCAGTTGTTAAACGGGTTTATCTCGAGATGAAAAGTAAAGGAGCAGATTTCCTGAGGCGACTCGCTTTTTATACAATTAGTGAAAACGATTGGGAAAAGATTAAAGACAGCAATCCATTTAAGCTCAATACTTCAACAATGGAATTAATTGACTGTGAAGAAAAAATAACTGCAGATGATTTACAAAAAATGATAGACTCGTTGGATTGTTACAAAACTTATAAAGATACTATTGACAGAATGGGAATTAAATCATCTATAAAGGATCATATAAGTTTTGAATTTTTTAATGAAGATTTCAAACCCCCTCTTTCATCGTTAACTGACAACCTGCATTAGATTGAAGCTTGTCTGTAATTCGGATTGTACTGATCCTGCTTATAATCTCGCCCTCGAGGAGTACTGTGTAAGGAATTTAGACCTTTCATCGGAACAATATCTTTTGATTTACATAAACAATCCGTGTGTTGTCATAGGCAAGCATCAGAATGTTTTTGCCGAGTGCAATACTTCTTATCTGAGACAGAAATCAGTTCCAATAATCCGAAGGATATCCGGTGGCGGTGCAGTCTATCATGACAGAGGAAATATCAACTTCAGCTATATCAGGAAATTTTCCGATAGAGAAATTAACAACTACTCTGAATTTACCCGACCGGTCTTAAAAACGCTCTTTGACGTAGGTGTAAACTGTAGATTAAATGAACGCAACAATATCCTGATTGGTGACAAGAAAATTTCAGGAAATGCACAGTTTTCAAATATGAGAGTTATGTTCAGTCATGGTACATTGTTGTTTGAATCAGATCTGGATGAGATAAAGCGTTCGCTCAGGGTGAAGGAACAATTAATTGAAAGTAAACACGTAAAATCAGTAATCAGCAACGTTACTAATATCAGAGAACACGTTTCAGTTGAAATTGACTTGATGAGTTTCCTCACTATGTTGAAAAAAAATATTCTAGGTAATAGTTACGATGAATTCAGGCTGAGTGAAGTTATCAAAAGGGAAGTGGAGTTGCTTGCTAAAACTAAATACAGGAGCAGCACGTGGAATTATCTCGCTTGTCCGGATTTCAAGATGATGAGAAACTTTCATTCAGGTAATATCGGGATTAAATATTTCGTTGCAGTTGAAAAAGGTATCGTTAGGGAAATGTCATTTGAAACCTCTGACGGTCGGTTTATTAATTTCGAAAAAATGATAGGTATTGAGTACCTATACAATAATATTGTAACATTATTTTCAACAGATAATCCTGTAAATGGAATTTCGGCGGTTGAACTTGCGGATAAAGTGTATTGATTTATTTTGAATTATGTGTAGGAAGTAAATAGATATATAATTTTATTAAACCTTTTTATATTTGGTATGGTTATTGTATGTAGAATGGTAGTAAATACGATTTTTTTAATTATGATTTTGGACTAAATTAAACTGATTTAATCAAGCATTAATAAAACAACCGATGGTTAAACAAATAGCAATAATTTTTTCAGTCTTCTTAATTAGTGGAATTATTTTCACTGGTTGTAACGAGGTACGGGAAGACATAATGGAACAATCTCGTTTCGAGAAGCAAAGGGAGCAGGAGAAACAAGTTCTTGAAGATGTGACAGGAGAAGATCTACGAAGGTTGGATAGCTCAGATATTTACGGGACAAAATATTTCGATTACAGGGATTCCTTGGCGACTTTTCACATGGGATATAGTATCCCGAGAGACAGTGCATATAAAGTTCACAACATTAAAGAATTTGCATCGCTGAATTATCTAATCAGGCAGGACACAACCAATCCTGGTCCGTATCTTGACAGAGGGAATCATTTTCAGAATATTAAGATGTATGTTGAAGCAATCCGTGATTACGACAAATATATCCAGTTAAATCCGTACAACCAATCCGCGTATATGAACAGAGGCAATGCGCATGAGAGGCTTCAACATTTCGACCAAGCGTTGAGGGATTACGATAAGGTGCTGGAATTGAAGCCGGATGATACAATTGCGCATTTCAATAAAGGAGTTGTATATGATTATCTTGGTAGATTTGATCTAGCAGTTCAGGAATATTCCCTTGCAATAAGCAAAGACCCGCGCCTTGCAAAAGCTTATTACAATCGTGGTATTTCAAATGAACAATTGGGAAATCTCGAACGTTCGAGGGATGACTGGCAAATGGCGATTCAATTGAATCCCGCATACAGAGAGGAGCTAATGCAAAGAATCAGGTTATTGGATTTGTAACCTGAAACGGAAATTAATTTTAAGGCTTCATTATTTAATGAAGCCTTTTTTTTATCTGTGTTCTATTCTCCACTCGCCTTCACCGGAAACCCGGAGGACATATCCAGCTGTTGAAGGTACATTATAGCTCACGGTATTTCTCGCCGGTCCCTGTACATTGTTTGCAATAGTTAAAAGTTTGTTCCTGTCGCCATCGAATAGTTCCGCATTGAAATACCCTGTACCCCTGTAATCATAAGCAAAAGTTACCTTGCCTTCCATAAGGTCAATGACAAGATCTTTAGTACCCGTGTTGGTATATGACATTCGATATTGAACAATTTCATCCCGGCTGGGATAATCCACGTCTTCCGGGGAGTCTTGACCGATTTTTGAAATCTCATCGCAACCTGCAAAGGAAATTAACAGGTTGAACACAAATATTATTTTCAGAGAGATAAGAATTTTCGAAAGTTTCATATAATATTTTTAATTAATTTTGTTTTTGTCTCTTCAAGTTTTTTGCGCAAGTTATCAAGTGGAATCTTAGTGTTTTCATTCAATCTGTATCCGATTGCGCCGTCGCCGATTCCGATAATTAAAATTCCACCTTTAAAATTTCCAAGGATTGCTTTTTCCACAGCATCGGACAGGTAAGTATTACAATACTTTTCAATGCTACCAACAACAGCCCCGGGTGCAATAAAAGATTCATCGCGCCCGAATCCGATTGCATATTTCGAATTCTTTTCGGCAGATTTAATTACGCCGACTCCTGAAACCCCGGCTGTATGATATATGATATCAACACCGGATTTATACAGGCTATCAGCAAGTTTAATGCCCTTTTGTTCGTCCTTATAGCCCATGATATTGGTATCAACATACATTACACTAACAGTGGCGTTGCCATTAACACTACTTACACCGTTTCGATATTCTTTGACTATACCCTGTATGCGAGTTGAGTTATCGCCACCGATAAAACCAACCTTATTTGTTTTTGTTACCATACCTGCCATAACACCGGCGAGTACAGCGGCTTTATCATCTGCAAATCTTATCCCGAAAAGATTTGGGGGCATATTATCAAAATTTACCGAATAATAATCCAGACAAATGAACTTTTTATCGGGATGCAGCCTTGCCATTGTATCTAATACAGATGAAAATTCCGGACCAACACCTATGATTAAATCCTTGTCTGGTGAGTTAGCCATTCCGGAAACGATAGAGTATCTCTCGTTTTCACCAAATATTGAAACCGCTTCCAATTCAAAACTATGTACTGCTCTTAACTTCATTATTACATTCTGTGCTTGTTGGTTAAGTCCACCGTCAGCGGGTCCTGAAAGTCCGTATAGTAAACCTACACCGAATTGATTGTCAACATTGGTCGTATCAATACCTAATTCTTCGGGATCTGGCTTCCATTCACATGAGTAAAACTGGATTGCAAAAACCGAAAATAAAAAAGTAATGATTAAACTTTTCAACATATATCTCAAGTAGATATTTTATTTAATGAAACAATAAAATAAATTAAAAAAATTTACTATAAAATGAATAATGATAGATTTTGGTTTTAGAATTGTATGTAAATATCACTTTTTGAATATTGCAGTTCTTAACGCCCAGGTGGCGGAACTGGTAGACGCGCAGGACTTAAAATCCTGTTGCCTGTAAAGGCAGTATCGGTTCGATTCCGATCCTGGGCACAATAAACCTCCGGTTTTTAAAAAGACTATCCGGAGGTTTTTCTTTTAATAACATTCCAGTTAAAATTAATAACCGTGTAAAATGGGTTATACTGTTATTTCATTCTCGATCAATTGCGTTTGTATAAACTTGCCTGGACGGTATCCTTGATAGTAAAATAAATCCTGTAATAAAGAACATAGCCAAACAAATCGAGCTTATACGCATGCTACCGGTCAGATGATTGATGAAGCCATAAACGAAAGTTCCAATTACAATTGAAACCTTTTCCGCCACATCATAAAAGCTAAAATAGGAAGCTGTATCGGTCGTATTATCCGGAATCATTTTAGCGTAAGTCGAACGCGATATTGCCTGTATCCCACCGAGTACAAGTCCAACGATACCTGCAACAATGATGAATTGCAAAGGAGTGTTTATAAAATAAGCAGATATACATACAATAGTCCACACAGAAATAGAAATCATCAGCGAATATATATTACCATACTTCTTCGAAAGGAATGAAAACAAATACGAACCTGCAATCGCAACAAGTTGCAGAACCAGAATAGTCCCAATCAATAATTCGCCCGGAAGGTTTAATTCCTTCTCTCCGAATACAGTAGCAAGATAAATTACGGTTTGAACTCCCATATTATAAAAGAAAAATGCGAGAATAAATTTCTTCAAAAGGGAATTGATTTGAACTTGTTTAAGGACAGTTGAAAGTTCTTTAAACCCTTTCGAGACTAAATTTCCCGTGAAAGTTTTATGATGAAGATTGTCAGGCAGATATCGGAATGAGTATTGAGCGAATCCAAACCACCAAAGCCCGACAGTTAAAAATGAAAACCGTGTTGCAATACCGCTATCATAAAATCCAAATGTCTCCGGTGATAAAATCGTTGCAAGATTTATAACCAGTAAAATAATGCTTCCCACATAGCCGAGTGCGAATCCACGTGCGCTATATAAATCGAATTTATCTTCCGTTGCAATTTCAGGCAGATACGCATTGTAGAAAACCACACTTCCGCTGAACCCGATACTTGCTGTTACAAACAAAATTACGGCGTATGAAACAGTTTGGTCGGTGAAAAAGTAAAGTAATCCGCAAGAAATTGCCCCCAAGTAACAAAAGAACTGCATGAACAATTTTTTCTTACCGGAATAATCAGCAATCGAGGATAAAATCGGACTGAGAATCGAAATCAGTATGAACGAGAAGGATACTGCGTAGGAGTATAACACGGAATTCACAATTTCAAATCCGAAGAAATTGACAACGTCATTTATTATTTTCCCTTGAACGTCTCGTAAGGTAGTAACGTTTTGAAAATAGACCGGAAAGATTGCAGAAGTAATTACAAGAGAATAAACCGAATTAGCCCAGTCATACATACACCAGGCATTTACAATTTTTTTATTATTTTTTTCAAACTTCGCCGGTTCTGTGTGAATCATGAATCGTGTTGATTATCAGATTTAAGAATCCTGCGATTCAATTTTTTCTCGGGGGAGGTATTAACCTGGATTGGACTTTTTTGGGAGGTCAACTAAGCCGCGTCCTCTTTTATTTAATTTATTTTCTTTTTTTAAATCATCGAGAATTGAGTCGAGGATTCCGTTGATAAACCTCCCTGTATTTCTGGAGCAATACATTTTGGAAATTTCTATTACTTCGTTTATAGAAACTTTCGGGGGTATTTCAGGAAAGTAAAGCAATTCTGAGATTGCCATTTTAATTAATATCCTCTCCAAAACTCCTATCCTGTCGAGTTCCCAGTTGTTAACTTTGCGGGAAATAATTCCGTCGAATTCTTCTGAGTTCTCCAATACACGGTTTATCAACTCATCCGAAAACTCAATATTCTCAACTTCATCATACGTTCCGATAATATCACTCTTCACTTTTGAGATTGGATCTTTTGACATCTGATGTGCATAAATTACCTGCATAACCTTTATTCGGACATCTCTGCGTTTTACAACCATAAGTTAATTTATGTAAATCAAATTTCAATAAAAACTCAAGTAATCCGGAATTAAAATTAACCGTAACCGAAAACCCAAAACATTAAAACAGCAAATGTTTCTTTAAAACTGAATAGAATTCCTGCATTTGGTGAAAGGGGGGTATCCGATGAAATTGCGTCTGAATTCATATTATTAAACTTACAAATTTCAGTAATCCTGTAGAGGTGATAAAAATCCGAGATTAGTATAATTTTCTTCCAGTTGTTAACTATGTACAAATTATCTCTGACGAACAGAAGTTGTTCCATAGTTGAGCTCGAAGTGTTTTCAACAATTAATAAATCTTTCGGTATCCCATATTTGATTAATTCATTTCTAGCTACATCAGCTTCAGTCAATTCATTGGGTGATCCGCCGCCGGTCAAGACGATATTTCTTATCAAACCCTTTTTGAAGATTTCATAACCCTTGTTAATGCGCTCCCTTAATACGGGAGAAGGTCTGTTACCACCCCATACAGCAGCTCCGAATATAATTCCTGCGTCTGCGGGATCCTGTAATCCGTTGCTGAATATATCGGTGTCATCCTTGAAATTATATATCTGCAAAAAGATAATTATTGTAATAAATAAAAAAACAAAAAGAGTTGATACCACATTTGAAAACAGGTGAATTTTTTTTGACCTGCTGAATAACAGTGTTAAAAGCGAGTATAAAGCAAAAAGTGCGAGAAATATGTATAATGACGAAAAGATAACTTTCTCTCCCTTCATTGAAACGTAATTAACGAACAATACCATGATCAATCCAATAAGTGAAGTGATAAGAAGTATCAAGACAGATGAATGGCGAAGCTTCTTTGAAAAAAATAGGTTTACAAAAGTTAGAGCAGATATTAAACCGAAGAACAAAAAGGTGAACAGGTTTCCTGACTTTGTTATATCGAAATGATCAAGGTTTAAACCTTGATTGATATATTTTGAATTAATCAGAACAAAGCACGTTGTCAGCTGAACAAACAAAAACGATATTAAAAGATAAACCTTTTTTATAGTGCGACTTGTTAAAGATTTCCGAAAATATATATTGATACCAAAATATTCAATATTATCAATCTTCAGATTTATTCGCCGGTTTTCCTACCGGTAGCCCTGCGTATTGCATAAGCCGGATGGCATTCGTGGTCGGACATGCGCCGGGATGTAATTTGTAATCAAAAATCATAACTTCATTTTCAACCTCTTCCCTGAAATGAAAATTCCTGAGATTTTGAATTTCATCTTCAAGTTTCGTAAGCTCGAAGTCATGTGTGCTGATGAATCCGCAAACATTCTTTCCTGCTATGGATTTAATAAAATCCCTGCTTCCTGTTAAACGTTCAATATTGTTCGTGCCTTTGAAAATTTCATCAATAAAAAATATTATATCAACGCGTGATTTTAAACTGGCGAACTCGAACAATTCCTTTAACCTTTTCACTTCTGAGTAAAAGTATGAGATACCATCCGAAACCGAATCATTTATCCTTATACAAGTGAAAACCTGATAAAATGAAGTTGTAAATTCTTCAGCGCAAACCGGCATACCGTTATATGCGAGAACCAAATTAATCCCGATAGTTCTGAGGAAGGTGCTTTTCCCGGACATATTTGAACCGGTGATAATTACTATCTCGTTCACCTCCTTGAAGGAAAAATCGTTTCCAACCCTTTGTGATGAAGGAATAAGCGGATGCCCACAGGATTGAAACCGTAGCCTGAATCTGTCCTCTGTTATGGATGCATTGATAAAATTACAGTTCAGATAAGAAAATTCTGCAATGGAGTTGAATGCATCAAACTTTATCAATGCCTCAATGCACGAGTTAAAACCAATTTTAAGCGGTGATACCACCTCAACCAATTTTCTGTAAAAAAAAATATCCCATGGGAAGACTAAATTGAGGATAATTTTCATCAGTGCATTTTCCCTTGCAAGTACGGCTGAGGAAATTTGCTGAATGTTTTTAATCGAAGTTGAAGGGTTATTTTCAAAAACCGGATTTAGAATTTGTCTGACATGATTTATGTTTTTCGCTTTAAGGGATTCGGCAACACTTACAATAGCACTGAGTTTATTAAGTTCATCGGAAATTTCACCTATTCCATTAAACCCATCATCAATCATTTTTGATTTTGTATAATAAATTAAAATATACAATATCAATGGTATCAACCAAAGTGGAGATTCGATTATTGCAGTTTCCTTTAGAATGAAAAGTAAAACAAAGGACGTGGTCATTAGAAATGAACTGAAGAAAATAATTCCGTTTAAAGGTTTTATTTTAGTTTTCTTATTTACAACTGATGATACACGGTTAAAAGATAAACTTCGCTTTGAAAAAAGGTTCATTGAAATAAACAATCGCTCGCGGAGGAGATGAAAGTTTTTCAATTCTTTTACAATTTCTGATTTCCATACAGCATCGGATCCGGATGATTTCCTGAGCGATAACCATTCGATTAAAAGTTGCCTGCCTTCGATTGAAACGGTATCGTTTATTAATCTGAAGAGAGATTTTTCACCTGTGATATCGAGATCGTTAAAAAGGTCGTTATCTGATTCTGTATCCACAACATAAGGTGGAATATCCTCCCACTTAAGTTCAATTCTTGCAACTCCAACTTTTTTTCTTTCCGACAGAAGGTTAATTTTTTTATAAAACATTAAAAACTTATTGTGACTGTTCACTAAGATTGAGAAGGCGAGAATTCCTGTAAGAAACGTTCCAATTGATATAACTTGAAAATCTAAAATGAATAATAAAGCGGAAACTACAATTGTTGAAAGGAAAGTCCATAATCTGATATTTGAATATTTATCAGATTTACGGGAAAGGTATTGGCTGTAATGTAATAACCTTTTGTTTTGAAATTTTAGCGACCGGTGAACGGGATTTATAGTTTTCATACAAAGATAATAGTTACCGCCGTCCATAAAACAGCAGCGATTGCTGCAGCAAAAGTTGCCTGAGGTAATTGGGTATTAACGTGATCCATCAGGTCGCTTCCGGTTGTCATTGCACTTAACACAGTAGTATCAGAAATCGGTGAACATTGATCACCATAAACCGATCCATCCATTACTGCTGCAAAACATATCATCATGTAAAGTTCAGGATGCGCCAGAGACTGTGAATTAGCAATTGCCCAGCTCAGTGGCATTGCGAGCGGAAACGCGACCGCATAAGTCCCCCAGCTTGTGCCGGTTGAAAAAGAAATCAACATTGTTAGCAACTGGAGCATCACCGGCAGAATCCAATACGGGATTGATTGTCCAAGAAGATCAATAAGGTAAACACCACCACCGGCTTGTTTACTGATTTCACCAATAACGATTGCCAGCATGAGAATTACAGAACCGCCAACCACACCCTTCATACCATCAATTATCCCGGTCATTGCGTCGGTAAGCCTCATCCCTCTGAAGATTGCAATGAAAAGAGCTGCGATCAGCGCTGCACCAAATGCCCATCTGATTTGTGGTGAACCTTCTAAAATAAATGTACCGATTGAAATGAAAATTATTAAACCGAGTGGAATGAAAAATTCAAATACATTAGGTTTGTAACCTTTTGCTACTTTGTCGCTATGAAATTCTTTTGAAGCGAGCGGTTGTGCATCTGGAGCGTCTAATTCACCCGTAGTCCTGACTCTTGTTATTGCAGCTTTCATTTTTTTACCAACGAAATATGGTTTATCTATGCTAAGGAATAATGTTCCCAATACTGCAAAGAAAGCATAAAAGCAAAATGGAATGCTTTTGAAAAAGAACGCAATCCGGTCTGCTTCAGTTGCAAGCCATGAAACTCCGGCAACGAAGATGAAAGCCTGTACGTATCCCGGCCAAGCATTGAAAGCAAGTAAGGATGCAATTGGTGAAGAAGTCGAATCAACTATATAGGAAAGTTCTTCATGGCTGACTTTTTGTTTATCCGCAATTGGTCTGACTGTTGTGCCAACGAGTACTGAACTCATTGTTCCACCCTGAAAAAAAATTACGCCCAACGACCACGCAACAAGTTTAGCTGAACGAGGACCCTTAACAAACTTTCTTGTTATAAGGTCCGCAAACGCCTGTGCTGCGCCGGTTTTAGACCAAATACCCAGTAACCCGCCCAGCATCCAGAGATATAAAATTAAAATCCCTGCTGCTCCGGTTGTACCCAATGCAGGAAGAATTACAACTTCAGTGATATCGTACTGGCTCATAAGTAAAGCGCCACAGATAATTCCCGCTGCAAGTGAAGAAATTGGCTCGCGGGTTTGCCAACATAGAATTATCGCTACAAACGCGGGTAAAAGCGACCAGAAACCCCAATGCCTCTGTGCTATTAATTGATAATAGTTTTGTTTTTCTTCACCCTTAATTGTTTCAGTTTCATAAACGAAATCTTCGCTTATCTTAGGAGCAACCCCACTTCGATTGATCTCTTCCAGCTTATCGGGATTTAACCCGGATTTGGAAATCGGTTTTGCGTCTTCAATGTATTTAGGCTTTTCTTTATAAATGAAATACTCTTTACCGTTACCATCGGCTTGAATGTCAAGGCTGATTTTTTCAATCGTGTATGTTGGAGTAACGTAATAACCTGCAAGAAATGAGGCAGCAACAAATAAAAGAAATAACCACGCTGCGGGTGATTTTAAAGCTCGCATAATCTGTGGGTAATGATTTTGGATTTAATGATTGTAAGATAAACGGCTGAGTATTCAATTTCAATTAATATGAAAAAATATTCGAAACGGTAAAAATTAGTTTTTGAAATTTGATGAATGAATTTATTTCAAAAATAGATTACAAACTATACAAGGGTCCGAAGGCAAAATGAGAGGCTTTTAAAGATAGGGTAGAACAGTCATCAACCAATATTTTGTACTTTGAGCTTGTGATGCTCAGCGTTCATACAAGGTTTGCTGCAGGAGGCGAAATTTTTCTGTTCACATTCATAACAGCAAAAAAACTGTAAATTGCACTCCATATTACCGCAATTTATATATCTGTCACATGGTTTCCCACAATGCTTACACGTTGATACCGGTTTGTATTCTTCCGCAGTATTAACCGGAACTGAAATTCTTGCGTCAAACACGTAGCATTTACCATCGAAATATTTTCCCCGGACTGCGGGATCTTTAGCGTAAGTTACAATTCCGCCGTCAAGCTGAAAAACATTTTTAAAACCTTGCCTTTTGAGAAACCCGGTTAACTTTTCACATCTGATGCCACCTGTGCAATACGCGAGTATCTTCTGATCCTTTTTATCAGCGAGATTTTGCATTAACCATCCGGGAAATTCTTTAAAGGATTTAACTTCAGGTCGGATTGCGCCCCTGAAGTGTCCAAGATCAAATTCATAATCGTTTCTGCCGTCAATTATTATTGCATCGTCGGCTTCGAGGTGTTTCATGAATTCTTCAGGTTTTAACCGCTCACCGCTTAATTCGTTTGGGTTTATGTCTTCTTCCTTAGGTAAACCTAAAGTTACAATTTCATCTCTGACTCTGACAAATATTTTTCTGAATGCCGGTTCGTCTGCCTCGTCAATTTTAAAAACCATATCGCTGAATCTTTCATCCATTTGAACTGCATTTATATATGCCCTTGTCTGATTAACCGATCCGCAAATAGTTCCGTTTATCCCTTCGGCAGCAATCAGGATTCGACCTTTTACACCTAATAATTTACAAAACTCCAGATGTTTTGATGCATACATTTCCGGGTTATTAATTTTAACATATTTGTAATACAACAATACCCGGTATGTACTTTTCGCGTTCATGTTATTATAAATTTGAACCTGTGGGATTTTCTATCCAACTACTGATTTCATTGATTACACTTGAAATGGAACTCTCTTCGAACGGTGAGTTTAAATTACCCAGCTTTAAAAGCTCTTTGAACGACTTGCTACCTCCGGCACGACAGAGTGCAAGATATTCATTCCATGCTTTAGACCTGTCCTTGTTTGATTTTATCAAGAATTGAAGAGCGCAAATCATAGCGAGACAGTAATCAATATAGTAAAACGGCATTCTGTAAATATGTGGCTGTGACTGCCAATAGCCACCGTTATTGAGGTAAAAATTCTCATCGTAATCTTTCCATGGGAGATATTTTCTTTCAGTTTCCCTCCATGCCTGATTCCTTTCCGAAGGAGTCATATCCGGGTTTTCATAAATTATGTGCTGAAACTCGTCAACAGTAACTCCATAGGGAATAAAAAGGATTGACTTTTCGAGGTGTCCGGTTTTAAATTTTTCAGTCTCACCGTTAAAAAATAATTTCATCCACGGCCAGGTGATGAACTCCATACTCATGGAATGTATTTCCGCAGATTCGAGTGTTGGGAAAACGTATTCCGGAACAGAAAAATTTCTGCTGGAAAACGCCTGAAATGCGTGACCGGCTTCATGGGTAAGTACGCGGATATCATCGGATGTGCCGTTCATGTTGGCGAATATGAACGGTGTTTTATATTCGGGAATAAAAGTACAATAACCACCCGGTGCTTTACCCTCTTTATTATACAAGTCCATCAGGTTATTCTCAATCATTGTGTCCATAAATAAATTCGTTTCCTCTGAGAGTTGTGCATACATTTCTCTAGCACGCTCTACAATCCATTCAGGATTTCCCTTTGGTTTTGCGTTGCCGGTTTTGAATATCAGGTCGTAATCGTAATATTTGGGATTATCAATTCCTGCCCGTTCCATTTGTTTATATTTCAGTTTAGTTGCAATCGGAACTATGTATTTTAAAACGTGATTGCGAAATTTGCCTACATCAGTTTTATCGTAATCCGTGCGATATAATTTTGCATAGGCCATATCTGTGTAATTTTCATATCCGAGCTTCCGTGCCATTTTGGTGCGGACTTTGACAAGCTTATCGTATATCTCATCCAATTCTTTCGAGTTATTTTCAAAGAAACCCCATTTCGCAATAGCAGCTTTGCGCCGTATTTCGCGGTCAGTCGAAGTGGAATACGGAGCCATACCTGAAATATTTATTGTCTTGCCCTCAAAATTAATTTTCGCAGATGATAATAATTTTACATACTGGCTTACAAACTTGTTGCTTTCCTGTAAGTCGGGGACAATCTGTGGACTAAATGCTTTCAATGTAGCATTTGCGATGTTGAACAATTGTTCACCAAACTCCGAGAAAAGCTCACTTTTGAAGACTGAATTAGTTAATGATTTATAGTAATCAAAAATTAATCCGTCAACTATTGGTTTATTTTCATCGAAAAAGTTATGCTCCTTTTCAAAAAACTTATCGGTTGTATTTCGGGTAAAATTAATTGATGCAATTGTGCTCATAGTTTCGAAATCATTTCTCAGTGCATTTATTAATTTGATAGTTTCAATCTGTTGTTCAACGGATGAAGCATCATTAAATTGTAATAGTAAGTTATTAAATTTTTCTTTGTAAGCTTTCAAGTCGGGTCGTTTGTATACGTAATCGTTAAATTTCATAATAGAAATGGCATTTATTTTTTGGGAAATTTGATTTGATATTTTTCAACCGGTTTACCATCTATGAGGTGTTGCTTAATAATTTTTTCAAGCACTTTAGGAGAGCAGGAGTGATACCAGACGCCTTCGGGATAGACAACGGCAATTGGTCCGCTTTCGCAGATCCTCAGACAATTTGCCTTAGTTCTGAAAACTCCGCCATCACCCGTGAGATTAAGTTCTTCGAGCCTTGACTTCAGGTAGTCCCAGGATTCAAGAGATTTTTGCCTGCTGCAACATTTGTCTTTCGTTTGATCGCAACACAGGAAAATATGTCTTTCTATTTTATCAATACCCAGTTTCAGGGCTTTTTTAACCGGAGCTTTGCTCAATTAGTTTTATTTCTCCCGCTTTTTCTTTTTTAATCAATTTCATTCCAAACAACACCCTGAGGAAATTAAATCGCCGGATAATGAATTCATATATAGCTAGCGATCCAAGAAGGGTAGTGTTACCTATAATCATAAACTTTATGAGAACAGGTTGATCTAATTGAATTACATAAAATGCAACAACAATCAAAACAGATTGATGTATTATATATAGGGGATAAATCCCTTCGGTTGCATACGAGAGTAACTTTGATTTAACGTTCAGGTATCGTCTGCCGTAACCAAGGATAGACAAAACCCAAAACCATGCTAACAGGGTTTCGGTAATCCAATATATAAAATAAGCAGACGAGGTGTTGTCGTTATTTTTCGTGAATATGTGTATAACCGTGAATGTTATCGCCAGTATCAGTGAAGTTAATCTCTGGTCTTTAAGTGATTCCCAAAGTTTTTCACTTGAACAAATCAGGTAACCGTAACAGAAAAAAATGAAGAAGTAAACAAAGTTCGCACCGTCATCAACCAAATTATGAAATCCGGAAAATTTATCGCGAAGTAAAATTTGTGCAATCACGAGCGGTATTACAAGAAGGTTAATTCTAAAAACCGGTACGAGAAAGTCTGTAATAATTTTTAAAAGGTTTTTCCCATTTTCCGACCTGAAAAATGTGAAAAGTGGGATCCCGATTACAGAATAGATAAACAAATATCCGATAAACCATAAGTGATGCCAGCTGAAATTTCCAAGTATACCCAGTCCGTAAATTTTACCCTCGCTCGGATTTAAAAATTTTTGTTTGAAATCAAGGTAGCTTGAGAATTCCCAACCCTGCTTAATTAGTTCGAAATATTGTTGGTGTGGGATTAATATAAACATGCCAAATGCGAGAGGTATCAATAGCCTGCTTGAACGTTCACGAAAATACTGGAATCCGTTTCTATATCCGAATGCAAACAATGTTCCTGCACCTGAAATCACAAATAATAACGGCATTCTCCAGTGGGAAAGGAATTCAGTGAAGATATCCAAAAACGGATCTGAAACAGAATCCTGAATGAAATACCAAGACCAACTGATGAATACCATGCCAGCGTGAAAATAGAGTAAAAGTATTATAGCAATAACTTTAAGCCAGTCGAGGTCGTATCGTCTTTCTCTTTTTTGGGATTTACTCATTTTGCCCATAACGTTTTAGCAGCTTGGCGAAGTGGCGGAAATCGAAGCACAAATGTTCAGTTTTGCACAAATATAAATTCAACCCTCCTATTGTTTGCTTTTCCTTCCAAAGTGTTATTATTATCCACCGGTCTTGATTCTCCTTCTCCGTCAGTAATCAATTTAGATGATTCTATTCCAAAGTTTTTTATTAAAAATGATTTTACAGCTTCGGCACGCTTTTTAGATAGAATAAGGTTGTCTGAATCATTTCCGTCACTATCAGTATGCCCGATAATTTTAACGATACCTTGAGTTGATTTTATGACATTTGCGGCTTGATTTAGTGCAGGCCAAGACTCTGGCTTAATAACCGCAGAATTGACGTTAAAATAGATAGTAGTGGTAACAAATTTACTCTCATTGTCAATTTTTACCACTTGAGATTCAACCTCTGCGACTTTAAAATTTGTAAAATATAATCCATCTCCCCACATATTGGTCGCTAACATCAAGGTATAATTTATTCTTTGTGGCAAACCATTCGGCAAATCAATAAATTTCTTCTCGCCAATATAAACTTTAATATGAGTACCCATTCTTGAAATAGAAACTCTGTGTATTTTTCCTTTCTTCCAACCATTTTTGATGTCCTTACGGTCTAAGATTCGCTCTCCATCATAATTTTCTTTTGTGGCTTGGCAGTACAGAAGTTCTAAGGATGGATGTATGTCAATTTGAATTTGTGGGTTTTCATCAAAAGCGGTGCTATATTCATCTTTGATTACCTTGTCTCCTATAATGGAAATTATTAAACCGCTTTCCATTTCGCTCATTTTTTCTGCGTCTGCCCACATATCAAATTCAATAGTAAAATTTTCTGGCAGTGCCTTTAAACTTGTTGGGTAAAAAATCCCTCGTCTGGGAGTTTTTAACCATTTGCTATCTTCGTTCATAATGCCCTTTATTCCTGGTGATTCCACATCATCAGCCTGGTCGAATTCTATGATTTTCCACTTGTTCAAACCGGTAGAAAAGTCGTCATAAAAAATAGTCTTGCTACCTGCTGTAAAGTCAAAATTACTGTACGCCTTGTTGTCAGCACTATTAATGTCGTCCACTTGTGCGTTTGCAACTTGGCAAATAGCTAATAAGCTAATAATTGAAAATGTAAATTTTATTCTTCTCATTTTATATTCTTTTCAAGTTATTTATGAAAACGGCTTTGTCATAGCCTGACAGCTAACAAGATAATTAAAGCGTATGTAAGTTTCATTGTAATAATTTAAGTTGAGTTTTGTCACGAAGGGAAATGAAACAAAGGGTTTCTCAACTTTGAGAATATCAGGCTGCAATAGTTATCAACCAGCATATTGAGAACAAACTTCGCATTGATTTTAAAAAACAATAATACTACTTTTGTGATTCGTAAAAATTCGTCAAGATGAAAACAGCGATAGCAAAATCCAACAGAGTTACAAGATTTCTTAGGACGACCGACAACCAGCACAAGTGGTATTTGGTTGATGCAAACGGAAAGACACTGGGACGACTTGCAACTGAAATAGCAATGCGTATCAGGGGCAAGAGAAACCCTCAGTTTACGCCCAATTCTGACACTGGTGATTGGGTTGTTGTAATTAATGCTGATAAAGTTTCAATTGCGCCAAGGCGCGCGGAACAAAAGGTTTATTTAAGACACACCGGATATCCCGGTGGTCAGCGGTCAACCTCATTCAATGAAATGATGAAGAAGCATCCTGAAAGGGTCATACAACTTGCGGTCAGACGAATGCTTCCTAAGAACAGGCTAGGAAGAAAGCTTATAAATAAACTGAAAGTTTACAGTGGAGAAAATCATCCGCACTCCGCTCAAATACCGGAAATCCTTAATATAGAAACTTAATTTAATTTTTATAATGGCATCTACACCAATAATTGCGGTAGGTAGAAGAAAGACATCAACAGCAAGAGTATATCTCACACCGGGATCCGGAAAAATTTTGGTTAATTCAAAAGAACCGAAAGATTATTTCGTTAATGATTCGCTGATGAGAAATGCGCTCTCACCTCTGGAAATTACAAACACAACCGGAAATTTTGACATTAAAATTAATGTTAATGGCGGTGGCGTAAGCGGACAGGTTGGTGCGATCACATTGGCTTTATCACGTGCATTAGTTAAATCGAACGAAGAACTAAAACCTGAATTAAAAAGGTTTGACCTTATGACCAGGGATCCAAGAATGGTAGAGAGAAAGAAATACGGCAGACCTAAAGCAAGGAAAAGATTCCAGTTTTCCAAGAGATAAAAATTTTTTAATAAACATATTTCCCGATCCATGCTTACCTGTGTCACTTTTAGTGATGTTAGCTATGGAAAAGACGGAAATAGAAGAATAACAAAAGCCAACACATTTTAACCAATCTCGTTGAACCAACCGGTTCTAAGACTTTTTCAGATGTAGTATGGCTTTGAAAATAATTAGGAGAAAAATCCAGCATGTTCAAGGTGCAAATTGAAGACCTTCTTTTAGCAGGGTCACATTTCGGTCATTTAACCAGGCGGTGGAATCCGAAAATGAAGAAATATATCTTCATGGAGCGAAACGGAATCCACATTGTTGACCTAAAGAAAACTTTACAGTTATTGGAAGAAGCCTGCAATTCCATATCCAACATATCTTCTCAAGGAAAGAAGATGCTTTTCGTTGGTACCAAAAAGCAAGCAAAAGCTATTATAAAAGAACAGGCAGAACGCTGTGGCGCTTACTATGTCTGTGAAAGATGGCTTGGCGGTATGTTAACGAACTTCAATACTGTGAGGCGGAGCATAAAGAAACTACAGAATCTCCAAAAAATGGAGGTTGACGGTACTATTGATAGTTTTGTAAAAAAAGAGAGGCTCATTATGGCGAGGGAAAAAGATAAACTTGAAAAAGTACTAAGCGGGATTGCCGATATGACAAGACTTCCGGGAGCAATATTTTTGGTTGACGTTAAAAAAGAACACATTGCAATTGATGAAGCAAGAAAACTTAGAATTCCTATCTACGCGATTGTTGATACTAATTGTGATCCCGACCTTATAGATTATCCGATTCCGGCGAATGACGATGCAGTTAAGTCAATTGAGATTATAACCAAAGCAATAGCAGATGCGGTAATTGAGGGTAACGCAGCTGCGAAAGAAAAACAAATGGATGAATCTGCTGAGATGCAGGAAAAAATGGAACAATAATAAACAACAATAAAATGACGATAAGCATAGATCAAATTAAAGAACTCCGGAATAAGACAGGCGCAGGCATGGCTGATTGTAAAAAAGCGCTTGAGGATTCCGATGGAAATATCGAAAAGGCAATTGAAATACTCAGAAAGAAGGGAGCTGCACTTGCAACGAAGAGGGCTGATAAATCTACCAACGAAGGCGCTATTAAATCTAAAATCAGCGATGACAAAAAAAGCGCCGCAATTATTGAAGTGAATTGTGAAACTGACTTTGTCTCAAAAGGTGAGGCTTTTCAGGAATTTTCTGATAATGTTGCTGAAGCTACCTTGCTGGCAAAGTCTAACGATATTAATACCGTTCTTGAAACTAAAATTGGTGAGCTTACTATTAAAGAACGATTGGATTCACTTATGGCAGCAGTTGCAGAAAAGACGGAAATTAAACGAGTCTGTTATTTGCATATTGAAGATGGTTTCTTTGGGGATTACAACCATTTCGGAAGTAAACTGGGATCTCTTGTAGGTGCAAAGGGTGAATACACCGAAGAGGCCGGTGATATTTTAAATAAGATTGCAATGCAGGTTGTTGCAATGAATCCAATCGCTATTAAACGCGAAGATGTCCCGGCTGAAATCATTGAAAAGGAGAAAGAGATTTATACATCACAGGTAAAAAATGAAGGTAAACCTGAAAACATAATTGATAAAATTGTCCAGAATAAGACTGAAAAATACTTCCAGGAAAATGTATTGCTGGAACAGGAGTTCATTCAGGATTCAAAAATGGCAGTAATGGATTTCATAGCAGATTATAAAGAGAAGACAGGCAAAAGTTTTGAAATCACGGAGATGGTTAGATATCAACTTGGTTAGATAAAAAATATGGAGCTGAAATACAAACGCATATTGCTGAAACTTAGCGGGGAATCCCTCATGGGATCACAGAATTTCGGGATTGATGCGGATTTTCTCGAACACCTTTCAACTGAAATACAAGCGGTAGCCGAACTCAATGTGCAGATTGGAATCGTAATCGGAGGCGGAAATATCTATCGCGGTTTGTCGGCATCAAAACAGGGAATTGACAGGGTTACAGGTGATCTGATGGGAATGCTTGCGACTGTGATAAATTCACTCGCTCTGCAAAATGCACTTGAACGGAAAAATTTGTTTACGCGCGTGCAATCTGCTATAATGATGGATGAAGTCGCTGAACCATTTATATTGCGAAGAGCAAGGAGACACCTTGAAAAAAATCGGATAGTAATTTTTTCAGCGGGTACGGGAAGTCCGTACTTTACGACCGATACGGCTGCTGCACTCAGGGCTATAGAGATCAATGCCGATTTAATTATCAAAGGAACAAGGGTTGACGGTGTTTACGACGATGATCCGGAAAAAAACCCAAATGCAAAAATGTTCAACCAACTGACCTTTGCAGATGTACTTGAAAAAAATCTAAGAGTAATGGATCTTACTGCTATTACTTTGTGCAGAGAAAATTCGCTTCCGATTCTCGTGTTTAATATGAATAAAAAAGGTAACCTGCTTAAACTGATTCAAGGTGAGAAAGTTGGAACAATTATTTCATAAATTAACCTCAATTAAATATGGTTAAAGTTATTTTAAGGGAGTCTGAGGAGCGAATGAAAAAAGCTCTCGAGTTTGTCAAAAATGAATTTCTTAGAATAAGGACCGGACGGGCGTCAACCGGTTTAGTTGATAATGTAAAAATTGATTACTACGGGACACCCACTCCGTTAAACCAAGTTGGGAATATCAGTATACCTGATTCACAGACTATTGCGATACAGCCATGGGATAAATCGGTAATTTCATTAATAGAGAGAGCTATTCTGAATTCAGATCTCGGACTTAATCCCAGCAACGATGGAAATATCGTAAGAATTCCGATTCCTCCGTTGAACGAAGAGAGAAGGAAAGAGTATGTTAAACTCGCGAAGAAAGTTGCTGAGGAGGGACGAATTTCAATCAGAAATATTCGCAGGGATGAGATTGATAAACTCAAGAAAACGGAAAAGGAAGAACACATTTCCGAAGATGAGCGTAAACATGCGGAGGTAGAAATTCAAAAGCTTACAGATAAATACATAAAAGAGATTGATAACAATCTTATCTCAAAAGAGAAAGAGATAATGGAGGTTTAACCCCGATGCAATGTATAAACTCTGGAAAGTATTATACAATATTATATTACTGCCTGCAATCTGCGTATTTTTCTCAATATACGCCTTAGTTAATTCAAAGGTTAGAAAAGGATTTTACGGAAGGAGAGACCTGTTTAACAAATTAAGCAGGTCTCTTTCTGTTTTTAATGAGAGCAAAAACGGTAACATCCTGATACATTGCTCTTCGCTTGGAGAATATCAGCAGGCAATTCCCCTGATTAACGAATTTTCAAAGTTGGGTTTTAATGTTGTCGTAAGTTTCTTTTCTCCGTCAGGTTATGCAAATTCAAACATCTCCTTTAACAACTGCATTAAAACTTATTTACCGCTCGATACAATACAATCCGGGGAACTATTTCTTGATATGATTAACCCAGCGTTTATAGTGTTTATGAGATATGATTTGTGGATGAACTTAATGGATAGCGCTAAGCGGAGAGATATCCCGATGTATATTGCAAATGCGAGGTTTGACAAAAGAGATCTCACTTGGACTTTTCCGGTTTTAAGGTCATTTAAAATTGAACTATATGGACTGTTAACCGGAATTTTTACTATTGATAAGAAAGATGAACAAGAATACAAGAAAGTGCTTTCAGGAAAAAACACGAAAGTATATCTTATAGGAGATTCTAAATATGAACGGGTTAAGCAGGCAGGTGAAGGGATTTCGGGTGTCCCGGAGTTATCGGATGTCATTTCAGGAAATAAAAAAATATTTGTAATTGGTAGCTCGTGGAAAGAGGATGAAAATGTACTTTTCCCTGTTATTGATAAATTGTTACAGTTTGAGCCTGATTTAATGACCTTTTTAGTTCCCCATGAACCTAAAGTAAAGAAAATTGATATTATTCTAAAAAAAATTCATTCCGGTTTCAATAATATTTCTCCAATCAGATATTCATTGATTGAGAACTTTAAAAATGAAAACTTAATAATAGTTGACCGGATTGGATTGTTAATGAGGTTATATTCAATTGCTCAGGTTAGTTATGTAGGCGGTGGATTTAAGTCAGGATTGCATAATATTCTCGAGCCGGCAATTTACAATATACCGATATTATTTTCCAACACAGTAAAAAATTCTGACGAGGATGAAATTCTCATGAATGCCGGATGTGGTTTTGCAGTTTCTGGCCAAAAGGATGTGTACAGATTATTAAGGAAGTTTTTATCCGACAGCGATTACAGAAGAAAAGTCGGAGAAAATTGCAGGAAAGTTTTTATAGGTTCTGAAGGAATTGCAGAAAAAATTGTTCAAATTATAAATCAAAGAAATGTTCGATAGGTTTTCATTTATACGGGATTCATTGCAGGAAAGCAGTCAGGTCAAAGAGCGAATTTTATCTGAATGCCTGACCGATATAAACCTCTTTGCGGATAAGGTTATATCCTCATTGAAATCGGGTGGGAAAATACTTTTATGCGGTAACGGCGGTAGCGCAGCAGATTGCCAGCATATTGCAACCGAGCTTGTAGTACGTCTGTCGCATGACCTGAATAGGCCTGCAATTGCCGCCATTGCGATAACGACAGATACATCCAATTTAACTGCGGGCGGGAACGATATCGGATTTGAAAATATTTTTGCAAGGAGTGTTGAAGCGCTCGGAAAAACGGGCGATGTATTGTTTTGTATCTCTACAAGCGGGAATTCACCAAACATTCTAAAAGCAATTCATCAGGCGAAATCAACGGGAATGGTAATAGCCGGTTTATCAGGTGATACAGGCGGAAAAATGTTACCGCTTTGCGATGTATGTATAAAAATACCTTCCCGAAACGTACAACGGATACAGGAAGGTCATATAACGGTTGCGCATATTTTGTGTGAGATTATAGAACGTGAAATGTATCCCACCGGTTAATCAGCCTGAAACTCCATCGTTTCCTCCGGTGCAAAATGCGGATAAATTGATTTTGTCCCACCGGTTTCTTCTGCTGTAAAGTAATACTTAATTATCTGACCAGATTTAAACGGAATTGTTGCAATATATTTTCCGGAATTATTACTATCGAATTTCAAATCGGAAAGCCTCATTGTTACCGTCTCGAAACTAATACCATCATTAACCGAATAATGAAATTCAACTGAATTATCTCTTATCAGGTTTTTTGAGGCAAGATAAGTTGAAATATTCAGCTCTGATCCTACAATGGAAAATTGGGGAACGTTGCTCCAGATCATTCCAAAATAAAGCGCTGCTTCATATCCGTTTACTATTCCCCAACCGAAAATATTGTTAGGGTTGCTGCTGTTAGAGGCTGTATTCATAAGGGCTTCCCTTACCTGCATTGGTGTGAGGTATGGGTGAGCAGAAAGTATCAAAGCCGTTACGCCTGCCGTAATAGGTGTAGAAAATGATGTGCCGTTTGAATATGAATATTTGTTGTTACTTTTCTTATCCATTTGGGCAACATAAACCATAACACCGGGGGCGACAACTTCAGGTTTGATTCTCCCGTCACTGGTCGGGCCGTTAGAACTGAATGTGGCAATATCTCCGCTTAAAGTAATCGCACCAACAGATAAAATCGAATCGGCATCTGCAGCTGACCCAAGTGACGGAATAGCGGTTTGAAAGTAATTCCCCATTGCATTTAACACAACAATTCCGAGTTGCGCTGACCTTGTGGCTGCCAATGATGTAATCGCCGTTTCACCGTTAAAATCTTCATACGAATAAGAATTTCCCCCAAACGGCGGATCGTATACTTTATAAATTAATGAGCTTGTAATTATATCGGCACCCATCGCTTCTGCCCATTCAGCCGCTTCAAGCCAGAAATCTTCCTCCATCGGGGTTTCGGAGGAAACGTATTCAGTTTTTGCAAGGATTATTTCTGAATCAAATGCGGGACTTATTAACTTACCGGGCATAAAGCCGCTGTGAGATGATAACGTTGCAGTACCGTGACCGCCCTGATCGTACAAATCGGGATATTTTTGATTATCCTGTTGAAATGTACTGCTGTCCTTATTTATAAAATCGTATTCGGCTATAATATTTAAATCCCTTAAAGCTTCATGATTTCTCCAATCGAAACCGTCATCTAAGTTTGCAATTAATACACCTCTCCCGGTAATGAACATATCATGAAGTTTCGGAACGTTCACAACCTGCATTTGCTTGAGTGATTTTCCGTAGTTAAGTCTGTGTTTGATTGAATCAATACTATAATTGCGTGCGAAGATTAAATTCCTATACTCATCCTCCCCTGCATATGGCATCAGTACAGAGCCCTGCGTTTGCAAATATCCGACTACCTTGAACTTTTCAATAAAGTCCAATCCTTTCAACTCTCTTAATTGTTTCTGGTTGAGATATGCGCTCACACCGTTGAGCCACCGTGATATGGCGATGATATCAATTCCGATCTTCTCAATTTGTTCAATGTATTTCTTATTTACTGGTAAATCCTGATAGTCAATTAACTTTTCTTCTGTCCTTACTTTTAGCCGCCTTTTAATTGCCCTCTCGGAAAGTAAATTTAATCCCGTAACGTACGCGTCTGAACCCTGTGAGATTATATCATCTGGTTTAAACTCTCCCTTGTCTTTAAAAATCATCCAATACTTTGTGTCGGCTTTATCCTGTGCGAATGCAACATTACCGGAAATCATTATCATTAGAAGTATTGTTTTTAGCGAGCGGATTTTTCTCATAATAAAAGTTTTATTGTTCGGTACTTTAAAAGACTTTGAATTTAAACAAAAAATGGGAACAAGCTTGCTCATCCCCATTTATAAAAAATTTTTAAACCGTATTATCAAACCGTAAAGTTTTCCAAATAGTGAACAATTCGCATAATGAACTGTCCGCCAAGAGCGCCATCAATTAACCTGTGATCGAAGGATAGCGTAAGGTAGAGCATTGGTTTAATTACAACGAAGTCCCCTTCAGTTGTCTCAAGTACTGTTGGTCTCTTTTTAACTGCACCTATACCAAGGATAGCAACCTGTGGTTGATTGATTACCATAGTTCCCATGATATTTCCAAAGACTCCGTAATTGGAAATTGTAAATGTCCCGCCCTGAATTTCATCTAGGGAAAGTTTTTTAACACGCGCTCGTTTTGCAAGGTCGTTGATTGACCTGGCTAATCCGACGAGGTTCATTCCGTCAGAATCATGGATTACAGGAACTATTAAACCACCGTTGTCCATTGCAACTGCCATCCCGAGGTTTATACGATTTCTCATAATGGCTTTGAAAGGAACAGCTGAATCATCAATGACCGAATTAACGAGAGGAAAATCTTTCAGCGCTTTAATTGTAGCCTCGGCAATGAATGGCATATACGATATTTTAAAACCTTCTTTTGATTCGAAATCTTTGTTCATTTCCTTTCGAATTTTATCGACTGTTGTAAGATCACACTCAGCAATGCAATTTACGTGCGGTGATATGCTCATTGAAGCCACCATATGCTCCGCCATCTTTTGTCTGATGTTATCGAATTCAAGTACCGATAATCCCTCTTCGTTATAATCAACTTCGTATCTGGGGAGCGAGACTTCTTTTTTTGCAGGTGTAATAATTTTTTTCGGTTCTGTTGGAATCGGTTTTGATTCAGGTTTAACCGGTGCTATACTTCTATTGGAAACGAATGCAAGTATATCTTTCTTTGTTACACGTCCTTCACTTCCGGTTCCGGTAATATTCTCAAGCTCTGCCATCGAAATACCTTCGGCTTTCGCAATGTTCAATACTAAGGGCGAATAAAATCGTCCTGATTGAGATTTCGCTTTCTCCTGAGAGGGAGATTCTACCGGTGTATCATCCGGATTGTTTTCCTGTACTTGTTTTTGGGTTGCCTGCTCCTGCTTTTGTCCTTCAGCAATTGGTTTCGGCTCATCCGACGTTTGATGTGTAGTTGAACTAACACTTCCGTTACCTGTATCGATTCTGGCGATAACATTGCCAACGCCGACTACATCACCCTCATTATATAAAATTTCAGTGATTGTTCCGCTTTCAGGTGAAGGAACTTCAGTATCAACTTTGTCGGTAGAGATTTCCAGTATTGTTTCGTCACGTTCCACTTTATCACCTGGTTTTTTGTGCCATGTGAGGATAGTCCCTTCCATAATTGACTCACCCATTTTCGGCATTACTACATCAACTGCCATAAATTATTTCTCCTGTTGTTCTTTTTTATTATAAATAAATGAATTAAATCAATCTTTATTCACATCGAACAAAGAACTGATAGATTTATTCTGATTCGTCCTTAAAATAGCATCCGCAAAAGTATCAGCAATTGAGAGAACTGTAATTTTGTCGGACTTTTGCTTTAATGGTAAAGTATCGGTAATAAACAGCTTTGTCAAGTGGCTCTTATTTATTTCATTCACTGCATGCCCAGATAAGATGGCGTGAGTACAGAAACCATAAATTGATTTTGCGCCATTTTTCTTCAGCGCTTCCACTGCATTAACGAAAGTACCGCCTGTATCAATCATATCATCAACAATGAGCACATTTTTTCCTGCGGCGTTTCCAATTATATTCATAATCTCTGCAACGTTAGGTTTCGGACGACGTTTATCAATTACGATGAGGTCGGCATCAAGTCTCTTAGCGTAAGACCTCGCCATTTTAATACCACCTACATCAGGAGTTGCCACGACGAGATTCTTGATATTTAGTTTTCGGATATGCGTGATGAATACCTTTGAAGAATAAAGGTGATCTACCGGAATATCAAAAAATCCCTGAATCTGCGGTGCGTGCAAATCCATTGTAATAACCCTGTCAGCTCCTGCCTTCGTCAGCAAGTTGGCTATCAGCTTTGCTGAGATTGAAACTCTTGGCTGGTCTTTCCGGTCTTGTCTTGCGTATCCGAAATAGGGAATCACTGCATTAATACGTCGCGCTGATGCACGTCTGCCAGCATCTATCATCAGCAACAACTCCATAATATTCTCAAACGGCGGATTTGTGGATTGAACAACGAACAGGTCTGTACCGCGGATGTTCTCGTTATATTTCATCCAAATCTCGCCATCGGAAAAGGTTTTAAACTCACACTTCCCGAGTTTTAGTCTCGCAGCTTTTGCAATTCTCTGTGCTAAATATTTAGAAGCCCGCCCGGAGAATATTTTAAGATCTGACATTGTTGATTTGAATGTTGCAGAGATATGCAAGTTAACTAAACGTTATTCCTATTTCAATTTAATAAAAGAACGAAAAATTCCACACCGTGCAGAAGAAAAAAACAGCTAATTTAAACACTATACATTCTACATTGTTATGGATCAATTATTGTGAGATTGGTTTTTACCGTTTGCTATTAGTTCAGTTATAGAATAAAAAAATTACCGATAAATATTCTCAAATTATTCAGGTATCCAAAATTAATTGAACGTCAAACAATATATATAATCTACTATATGTAAAAAGAAAAGCGTTATATTGATTAGTGATCAACCTCATACAAGCGTGTTGCACTGAAGATTCCCTGTTGCTTGTTGAGAGTTTCTATTATGTCGTTCAGTTGTTTTAAATTTCTGATGCTGAGTATCAGGGTTCCTTCGAATATCGAACCCCTTGTATTTATCACGACACTTTTAATATTGGTTTTAAATTTTTTTGAAATCGCATTAGTCAGTTCATTTAAAATCCCTGCTCTGTCTTCGCCAATAAGTTTTATTCCACCGGTGAATTCACCCATTCCGGAGTCGTTCCATTTCACCTCCAATATCCTATCCTGGTGATGCAGAAATAAGTTCACAACATTATTGCAATTCTTTCTGTGAATCTTTATGCCTTCAGTTTTCGTTACAAAACCGATTACTTCATCACCGGGGATTGGGTTACAACATTTAGCAAAACTGTATTGCAATCCTTGTAGTTCGTTATTATCGAACCCATTTTTAAACATAATACCATCAGTAGATGCCCGTGCGTCTTTAATGAACTTGTGAAATAATTCGGTTTGATCCTGTTCGGTAAGAGTTTGCTTGTATTCAATCTGATGAAGTTTATTTTTATCCTTTAAAATGTTTATAACCTCGTCAGCGACTGATTCGTATTTGCCGATTTCGTAGTAAAAGGCACTTAAATCTTTGTATTTCAGCTTATGTGTAAGCCGGACGAGATCGTCTTCGTTAACATGAATCTTGAACTTTTTAACTTTTTTCTCCCATGTTTCCCTACCTGCTTCTGCTGTTTTTCTTTTTTCAATGTTGAAAAATTTCCGTATATCGGATTTAGCTTTATGAGTTACTACGAACATTTCCCAATCCCGTTTAGGGGCTTGAGTTTTTGAGGTGATAATTTCAACTTGGCTGCCGCTGTGCAATTTTGTATCCAGTGTTACAATTTTACCATCAACTTTTGCGCCGATACAAGTCATTCCAACCTGGGTATGAATTTCAAAGGCGAAATCAAGTGCAGTTGCGCCGGCAGGCAGAATTTTCAAATCACCCTTCGGAGTGAAGCAATATATTTCGTCTTGGTATAGGTTGAGTTTAAAGCTTTCCATTAAATCTTTCGGCATTTCATCCGACGACTGCGCTTCAAGAGTTTCCCGGATCCACTTCATCCAGTCCTCAATATGTTTATCGGTAATGGTAGTATTCTCTTTGTATTTCCAGTGGGCGGCAACACCTTTCTCCGCAATCTCATGCATCTCACGGGTACGGATTTGAACTTCAACCATTTTACCTTCTTTGCTTACAAGAGTTGTATGGATTGATTGATAACCGTTTTGTTTTGGGATTGAGATGTAATCCTTAAACCGCTCGGGAACGGGAAGGTAAATTTCTGAACAGATTCCATAGGCAATAAAACAGTCATTTTTATTAGCGGAATCTATTATAATCCGGATTGCGAAAAGATCGTATATTTCGTCAAAATTTTTATTCCTCGTTTTAATTTTTTTGTAAATGCTATAAAGATGTTTTGCCCTGCCATATACCTCGAATTTCAACCCCTGTTCCTGAAGTTTCTCTTTGATAGGTTGAATAAATTTTTTTATGAACCTTTCACGTTCACGTTTTTTCTCTTTAAGGTTCTTTGCGATTTCATCATACGATTTCCGGTCAATGTATTTAAATGATAAATCTTCGAGCTCGGTTTTAACTTTAGATAATCCAAACCTATGGGCAAACGGCGCATAGATTTCAAGTGTTTCCTGAGCCATCCGCATCTGTTTGGGGTTTGAAAGGAATTCAAGAGTTCTTAGATTGTGCAGACGGTCAGCGAATTTAATCAACATTACGCGGATATCGGAAGTCATTGAGAGCAACAGTTTCTTGTATGATTCAACCTGTTGGAGTTCGTAGTTTTCAAAGATTCCGTCAATTTTCGTTGCACCATCAACAATCTCAGCAACCTGATTTCCAAACTCCGCTTTAATATCTTTGAGTTCAAACTTTGTATCTTCTACAACATCGTGAAGCAATGCGGAAGCAATTAAAACATCGTCGAGAGGAATTTCAGTAGCAAGTATTACCGCAACTTCGTAAGGATGCGAAAAGTAAGGTTCCCCCGAAGCACGTTTATCATTTCTGTGAGCGTCAACAGAGAACTTAAACGCTTTTGCAATTAAGTTTTCATCAAATTTGGAAGTGGAGATGTTAGCTCTGCAATGTGCTAAAAGCTCATCTAGTTTTTTCTTGTAATAATTGCTTAACATTGTGAACTTCAGTTAAAATACTGTAAGCGATGAATTCTAATCAAATAGTTCCAAATAACCTGTCACCTGCATCACCCAGACCTGGTACAATATAACCAAGCTCATTGAGCTTTTCATCCAGGCTGCAGGTATAAATTGTAATCTGTTGCTCTAATGATTTGAACTGTTTATTGATATGATTAATTCCTTCTGGAGCTGCCAGCAAAGAAGCAACGGCTATTTTTCTGTACCCGTTTTCAAGCATCTGCTTGATTGTGTAAGCTGTGCTTCCGCCTGTTGCAAGCATAGGGTCAACAATTATTATGAATACTTTTCTTTTGTCCTTTATTGCAGGGAACCGATAGTAATATTTAATCGGTTCCAAAGTTTCCTCGTTTCGGTACAAGCCGATATGACCTGTCCTTACTTTTGGGAAAAGTTCCATAAAGCCGGTGAGGAGACCCAAACCGGCTCTTAAAATCGGAAGGAGAATTACGTCGTCATTAATCTGAAATCCTTTGGTTTTTTTTATCGGAGTTTCAATATTTATTCTTTTTACTGACAGTGATGAAAAAACTTCCGATGCAATTAAATATGATACTTTATCAAGGCAAAACTTGAAATTTATGTGGTCGGTTTCTTTGTCCCTGAGGATCGAGAGATAATGCTCAACCAAAGGGTGATTAATCAGTTTTAGGTTCCTCATGCTGAAGACGTTCGACAGTTAAATTAGTTGTTAGTTTTTGTACCGAAGTAACTGATTGCCCTCGCGCAGATAATTTGGCTTCCATCTCGATTGTGGTTTGGGTATTCTTTTTTACAATCCAGCCACTTTTGAGATCAAACAGGACTTCACCTGTACCGCTTGCGTCAGATTTAGTTAAAGTATATTTAGCGCCCTCCTCGTTTATCTCTTTGTTGAGGAAATCAATTCCAAGGTCAGCTTTAATTTTCAGTATAGACTGATCACCCTCTTCATTAATTTCCAGGAGCGTATAAGAAAGGTTGTTTCTTACAGGAAACACAAGCAGGTTCGTTTCATAAGACCTTGTCCATGCTGAGTCAATCGTAATTTCAGTTTGCGGAAAAATCTGGAATTGATTCTGGATAATTCCCTTAATTGATTCTTTTCCGAACGATTCCTTGACAAGCGATTTATCCTGTTCGCTTAACGTATCTCCTAATGCTTTGTATATATTCTCATAAACTTTCTCAAGACCGTAAACATCCAGAATATCACCTGTCTTATCTATTCTAAGGTAGAAACGTTGGTTAATAAGCGCATTGTATTGAATGAAATCCGGTAAATTGTAAATAGAATCTTTAACGTTTGAATTGTATAGTTCTGTAATAGTAGAGTCGTTCATTTCAGCAGCAGATAAAACCTGAATGCTATCGAAAGACATCTTCATAGTAATTATACCTTCATTGTCTATGCTTTCCACTTCCTGGGTGTAGTAATAAGTCATCGTTTGCCGGGACTTCATCTCCTGATTGTTAGTCGCGGGACTTTTATCGCTTGATGAAGTTTCTGCGATAATTTTATAGCTGAATTTTGAATTTAGTTCAGGATTGTATTTTGCGTTAACGTAAGTTTTACCGTTAGCTTCTCTGATTAAATCAGAATTTTTCCCGGAGGTATTATTGTTAACTTTTTCATCGCACGACTGAAGAAATAGTAAGGTTGCTGTCAGAAAGATAAAAATATACTTTCCTGTTCTGATAAAATTTGACATCAATACTTTTAATTTAATTTAAATTGAGTAGCTATAAATATACGTTTATTGAAAACTACATGATAGGCAATGAACAATAAATATTCTGAATTGAGTTTGAATCCTTTAATATATATTTTTGTGCTCGTTCATTTATGGGCGATTAGCTCAATTGGCTAGAGCACCTCGCTTACACCGAGGGGGTTATAGGTTCGAGTCCTTTATCGCCCACACTTTCTTCCGTTATTCATAAAAATATCATTTCTGTATTATGTACCCCATTAAGATAAACTTAACAGATGAAGGATAAGTTTATTCTGCTTGTTGCACTTGTTGTTGTTTTTGTCATCAATCTTTTTGCAGATAAACTTGATCCGTATTTTCATACGATTATTATTTTTGTAGGTATCAATATCATTCTCGCCACGAGTCTGAATTTAATAAACGGTTACACGGGACAGTTTTCATTGGGACATGCAGGATTCATGGCAATTGGCGCTTACGTTTCACTGGGGCTTTCAACATATTTTGCTCCGGTATTCAATAGTATGTTTGGAACTGGATCAATCGGCACTTCAGTTACTTTTTTAATTCTGATGCTTATTGCGGGTTTGTCTGCGGGTATTGTAGGTTTACTGGTCGGAGTTCCGTCACTGAGGTTGAAAGGTGATTATCTTGCGATCGTTACACTTGGGTTTGCGGAAATAATTCGTGTTTCAATTCAAGGGATGGATTTCATCGGAGCAGCTCAAGGGTTCAGAGGTGTGTATATTTACGATAACGGTATCAGATCGCTCGAAATGCTCCCTGATGTAACCGGAATCGGATATAAATTTTATTCAGTTCCGTCTTATACCGATTTCTTCTGGGTTTTTGCGATGACCGCAATTTGTATTTTCTTTGTTAATAACCTCATGAATTCAACCTACGGTAGAGCATTTGTGGCAGTAAAGGACGATGAAGTTGCAGCGGAAGCAATGGGAATCAACACAACTAAATTTAAAGTAATCGCATTCGTAAGCGGAGCTTTTTTTGCCGGCGTTGCAGGATCACTTTACGGACACTTCGTTACATTCGTTACACCGGAGGATTTCAATTTCCTCCGATCGGTGGAAATTCTTGTTATGGTAATCCTGGGCGGAATGGGAAGTATGATTGGTGTTGTTATTGCCGCCGTTTTGCTTACAATATTACCTGAAGTTCTGAGAGGTGTTTCAGAATACAGAATGATTGTGTACTCCCTGCTTCTTGTAATTTTAATGCTAACCAGACCGCAGGGATTGTTCGGTGTGAAATTATTAAAATCAAAAAAGTAATCATGTATGACTGAATTGCTCCGATTAAATAATGTAACAATGAAATTTGGTGGCTTAACGTGTGTGGATAAACTTGACGCTTATGTAAATCAAGGTGAACTTACCGGCATGATTGGACCGAACGGTGCAGGTAAAACCACTGTATTCAATATGATCACCGGGGTATATAAACCTACTGAAGGAGAAATAACTTTTGAGGGTAGCTCTATCATCGGGAAAAAACCTTACGAGGTTTCAGCGCTGGGTATCAGCAGAACGTTTCAGAATATCAGATTGTTTCCAAGCCTAAGCGTACGGGATAATGTTCGTGTCTCATTTAATAAAAATCTTCAAAGCGGTTTCATTTCCTCAATTTTAAAACTTCCCACATATTTTAGGGAAGAGGGTAAAGTTGAGAATAAGATTAGCGAGTTACTTGAGATGTTTGATTTACTTGCTGATGGTGAAGAACAGGCGACATCGTTGTCGTACGGCGAACAAAGGAAACTTGAGATTGTACGGGCGTTGGCTACTTCACCGCGTTTACTTTTGTTGGATGAACCTGCGGCAGGAATGAACCCTACTGAAAAACAGGAACTCATGAAGTTAATCCAAAGGGTCAAAGATGAATTTAACATTTCTATTCTATTGATTGAACATGATATGTCGGTTGTTATGGGTGTTTGCAAGAGAATATTTGTGCTGGACTACGGAGAAAAGATCGCTGAAGGTCTTCCGGAAGAAATTCAAAAAGATTCAAAAGTGATTGAAGCATATTTGGGAGATTACCATGCTAAAGATTGAGAATATGTACGTAAATTATGGCGCAATTAAAGCAATACGAGGTATTAACATTCAGGTTAAAGAGGGAAGCATTGTAACTCTTATCGGTGCGAACGGTGCAGGAAAAACTACGACCTTAAGAACAATTTCAGGTTTAATAAAACCGGCTTCAGGCAAAGTAATCTATTGTAATGAGGATATAACAAATCTTTCTGCAGATAAAATTGTACAAAGGGGTATTTCACAATCACCCGAAGGCAGGTTGATATTCTCAAATCTGACTGTACTTGAAAATCTCGAGATGGGAGCTTACACAAGAAAGGACAAATATAAACTTAAAGATGACCTGGAATTTATTTTTCATTTCTTCCCTAGACTTAAAGAACGACTGAAACAGTATGGCGGTACACTATCAGGGGGTGAACAACAGATGCTCGCTATCTCAAGAGCGCTGATGTCTAAACCAAAATTGTTATTGCTGGATGAACCTTCGCTCGGAATTGCTCCGTTACTTGTGAAAACAATCTTTGAACAAATCGTAAAACTTAACCGGGAAACGGGTATAACTGTACTTATAGTTGAGCAAAATGCCTATCTCGCTTTACAAAATTCAAATTATGGTTACGTACTTGAAACAGGCGAATTAATTATAGAGGGCGATGCGAAAGAGCTAATTCAAAACGAAGAAGTTAAAAAAGCCTATTTAGGCGGTTAAAAAAATTAAATAATATTTATTATGGATTTCAAATTTGCAGATTCAATGTCACGTTTGGGAACGGAGACAGCATTCGAGGTACTCGCTAAAGCTAAGGCTCTCGAAGCGCAGGGGAAACATATCATTCATCTTGAATTAGGTGAACCTGATTTTGATACTCCCCAAAATATAATTGCTGCCGCAATCAAATCATTGCAAAGCGGTGATACACATTATACACCTTCAAACGGAATTCTTCCGTTAAGGGAATCAATCGCCAAATACATGTCAAAAACACGAGGAGTGGATTTTTCAGCGGACGAGGTTGTTGTAACTCCGGGTGCAAAACCAATTATGTTTTTTGCCATAATGGCGCTTGTCAATCCGGGTGATGAAGTAATTTACCCTAATCCAGGTTTTCCAATTTACGAATCTATGATTAACTTTGTCGGTGGAAAGCCCGTACCTGTCGCGCTTAAAGAGGAGAGAGGTTTCGCTTTTGATCCGGAAGAGTTGAGGTCACTCATTTCCCCGAAAACAAAAATGCTTATCATCAACACGCCTCAGAATCCAACCGGTGGAATTTTAACTGAAGAGGATATACGCAAAATCACCGAAATTATTAAGAATACCGATTTAATTATTTTGAGTGATGAAATTTACAGTAGATTAATTTTTGAAGGTAAACATTTCAGCATAACACAAATTCCCGGATTTAAAGAGAGGACAATCATACTCGATGGTTTCTCAAAGTATTATGCAATGACCGGCTGGCGCGCCGGCTACGGTGTAATGCATCCGGAGATTGCATCGAAAATTTCCAGGTTAATAACAAATAGTAATTCATGCACAAATTCATTTGTACAAAAGGCGTGTATTGAAGCACTTGATGGACCGCAGGACTCAGTTGATAAGTTCCGTGAGGAATTCCTCGCAAGGCGGGAGATTATAGTTGAAGGTTTGAATTCAATTAATGGATTTTCTTGTATTGTACCGGCAGGTGCTTTCTATGCTTTCCCCAATATTTCTAAAACAGGTTACTCATCGCGTGAATTGACTGATCACCTTCTGAATAACGCTGGTGTAGCCGCATTGTCAGGTACTGCTTTCGGTGAATTTGGTGAAGGATATCTGAGATTTTCGTATGCAAATTCACGGGAGAATATTAAAGAAGCTATAAAGCGTATTAAAGAAGTTTTGTAAACAAAAATTGAAAAACATAAAAATGGAACAAGAAATAAAAGATAAAATCCTAAATATTTTTTCGGATAATGTTGCAATACATATCGCAACTTCCGGTGGTGAATATTCACCATGGATACTCGGAGCCTATTTCGCCTATGACGGACTTGATATTTACTGTGTTCTTGAGACACACGGAAAATCTTTTTCGAATGTTTCGGTCAATCGCAATATTGCAATTGAAATATCACAAAATGATGCCTCAAAAGATTTCCTTCAGGGATTTGGAGTTGTGGAAATATTACCACAGTCAGATACTGAGAAAGTTTTGAAAATGATAACTGACAGGATACCGTGGTTTAAAACGTACACTCCCATCGTTCCGGTGAAACTCAATATTTCAAAATATTTCGTTTCATCACTTGCTGAGGGATGGTTCCCTGCAAAGGTTTATGAAAAGCGGGCGTAATTTTACTCCCTCTTCGAAAGGCGATACCATTGTGTATCGCTTTTTTTATGTCGTAAGATAAATCGTGAACAGATTGTAATGGATGAACTTTGGATAATTTTATTTGTAGTGGTTATTATGGGATTTTTATTTTTTCTCTACAATAAACATAATAATCAGACGAAGATTTACAATAGAATACCCGGAAGAAAATTCAGAATATATAATAATACATACAAGAGATATATAGTATTCAAAGCAACAGACGCTCAAAATCTTAGACTTGAATTAAGTTCGTATTCAAAATTTGTAAGCAAAGGAGATGCAGAATACATCTTAAAATATTATTCATTGAATGATTCGGAGATTTTGGAGTTTCCCAAAGAGTTTCCCACCTCCGATTATTACAATCTTGTAAGCCGCACTACAGGACTGAAAAGGGTTTACGGATACATGCAGGAACAGTCCGATTCAAATAATGACTTAATTCTTTTAAATGATGAGTCAAATAAAGCTGGCGATACATTGATCGGGTTAACCGGTAATGAAAACATATTCTTTATTAACCTGTATGATCCGGTACCTGAACTGACCAGGAATGTTGAAATAGGGTTTGAAAAGTTTGACGAGTTCATGAATTACTTTAATATTGAAAATGTTCTTTTAGCACCTCACTCAAAAATTATCAGAGTTGAACTATGAGGAAATTGATTTTTTTATTTCTCGTAATCCCTTATACGGTTGTATTTCCTCAACCGGATGGAAATCTTTTCGATGATGAATTAATCCCGGTAATTTCAACTTTACCAGAAGCCTGGAGTACGATAACAATTAAAGATACTATAATATTTTTCCGCGATGAGTTGTCGGAATGTAAAGTTATCCCGAAAATTGTTCTTAAAGTTGTACCATTATGGACAATCGAAAAATATGCAAATGCAAATATTCACAACAACAGGATTAAATCTCAGTTAATAAAATTGCAGGAAAAGTGCGGTATATCAGTGTTTGAAAGGAATTCTAACGGTGATTTAAATGGAAATATATTTAATCCGGAATCGGATAGTGAGGATTACGAAACCTGTCCGTACCATGAAAAACAATGGGAGCTGGAAAGTCGTTTGATTGAGATACCGCAGTTTCACTCTGATAGTTACAGCTACATAATTGTTTCGATCGTAGGGCAGGAGAAGACTGAAGAAAAAATTAACTCCCGGAAAGTTGCAAGTGAAATTCAGGAAATACTTAACAAGATCAGCGAAAATCTTTTATTGTATAGGTAGTAATGAGATTAATGCTTAACTGCGTTTTAAAGTTCGAAAGGTAAAGTTAACGAACCTTCAAAATGAATTTTTTAATAGGCAGAATTGAAATCTATATTCAACACCTCTTTCAAACCTTCTTCAAAATGTCTTGGTGAAAAATCAGGCATAATGGATTTCAGTTTTGTAATATCTGTTCTCTTCTCAAACATTCCATCTGGTTTTGTTGTATCCCAACTTATCGAACCATCGTAATCAAACACCTTTTTAGCGATCTCAATGTACTCTTTAATTGAGTGGTCGTACCCTGTACCGATATTGATAATTTCAGATGAGTTATAATTTTCCATTAAATAAATGCAAGCATCAGCGCAATCTTCGGAATAGAGAGCTTCCCGTCTTGGTTTACCGGAGCCCCAGAATACGAGTTCAGTACCTTTTGTTTTTGCATTATGAAATTTCTTAATCATTGCGCCAATGAAGTGACCTGAATCGAGGTCGTAGTTGTCACCCGGACCATACAAATTAGTCGGCATAGCAGCTATCGTATTTAATCCGTATTGATTGCGATACAATTGACAGGCAATAATTCCAGTACCTTTTGCTACTGCGTATCCCTTGTTTGTTTCTTCAAGAGGACCTGCCATGAACCTGTTTTCACTTATTGGTTGCGGATTTTCTTTAGGGTATATGCAGGTTGAGCCGGTGTAGAGCAATTTAGCGCCCGGTGCGAATTGTTTCATTGATTCGAGAAGGTATAAAATCATCAATGTGTTTTGATATAAAAAATCAGCTTGTCTGGAATTGTTAGCCTGAATGCCACCTACCAAACCCGCAACCATAAAGATATACTCCGGCTTTTCAGCTTTGAGATATTCGTCAATTTTTGATTTATTTAACAAATCAAATCCATTTGCGCGTGATGGAGTTGAAATATTCTTGTACCCGTTCCTGCTGAGTTGTCTGGTGATCGCACCGCCAAGCATACCAGTGCCACCGAATACTGTAATCTTGTTGTCTTTTTGCATTTATTGAAATTTTTTGTTGAGCCGGAATTTACATTTTGTTTGTAATTACCATAATTTTTAATTCTGTCATTTCTTTAATTGCATAATTTATCCCCTCCCTCGAGTTACCTGAATCCTTAACGCCACCGTAAGGCATTGAATCCATTCTGTAAGTTGGAACATCGTTTACTATGACTCCACCGCAATCAATTTTCTCGAATGCAAGAAGCGCGTTGTTAATGTTGCTTGTAAATATACCCGCCTGCAATCCGAAATCTGAATCGTTTACTTTTTCGATTGCTTCTTCAAAATAAGTAAACGGAGTTAATGTGATAACCGGTGCGAATACTTCGTTACAGTTGACCTTATCACGGTCGTTAACATTTTCAATCACAGTCGGCAAATAAACCGCCCCCGTTCTCTGACCGCCACAAATTATCTTAGCATTATTTTTTTCAGCTTCATTCACCCATGTCTCAACACGTTCAGCTTCACTACTATTTATCATAGGTCCCACAATCGTTTCTGGGTCAAACGGATCGCCGTATTTCAGGTTTTTAGTTTTCTCAATCAGCATTTCGCGAAAAGTTTCGTAAATATTTTCATTAACCAAAACCCTTTGCACTGAGATACAACTTTGTCCTGCTTGAGCAAAACCACCGAGAGCGATTTTCTGAGCAGTTAAATCAAGGTCATTTGAGTCTTCAATTACCGCAGCCGCATTTCCTCCAAGCTCAAGGGAAACTTTTTGTTTATGTGCAATTCGTTTCAGGTTCCATCCGACATCGTGGCTACCGGTAAAACTTACCATTTTTACGCGTCCATCGGAAATAAATTTTTCAGTACTGCTACCTGCGGATGTAATTACATTTATCGGCGGATTTTTAATACCGACAAACCGGGCTGCGTCATAAACAATCTTCCCGACTTCAAGACCACACGCCATGGAGGCAGTAGCAGGTTTTAAAAGTACAACATTCCCTGAGGCAAGTGCAGGTGAAATTTTATGAGCCACTAAGTTTATTGGAAAATTCCACGGGGTAATTGCAAAAATTATTCCCAGTGGAAAACGTTTTATATATCCGGTTTTACCCTCTGAACCGGGAAGTTGATCAAGGTTGATAATTTCACCCGGGATGTTTCCCGATGCATTTACACCAAGTCGAAATGTGAGTACCGCTCTTTCAATTTCTATTTTTGAATATTTAATAGGTTTACCCGTTTCGAGGGTAATCAGGTCTGCCAGTTCTTCGCGCTTTCGGTAAACTCGTTTTGAGATTTCGTAAAGTAGTCGGGATCTGATATATGCCGGTAATGATGAATATTCTTTAAACGATTCAGTAAGGTATTCAAATGCATCCATTGTATCGCTGTCTTGTGAACGATAAATCCTTTTCACAACTTCACCCGAATACGGATTAACGATGTCAATTGTTTCTTCAGATGTTTTAAAATTATTTCCAACTAAAAATTTTTCCGGTTCCATAATTTAAATTTTAATTTCAAAATATTATCTGCGTTTCCGATGTTAGCCTGTAAAAATAAATACCCGGATTCATCTTAAGGTTAACCGGATATCCATAATTGAGAACAATATGTGTACTTTCATCGTTTCTGGATTCACAACCGACCTGTAGTTTTTCGTAGAACGAATAATGGTCATCAGACGACTAATTTGTACAAAAAGATTGATGCAACAGGATGCAGCAGCGTTTGATTGATCAATTATTCGGTAAATTTATTTATGTCACGAATATAGTTCCGTCAATTATAAATCAAAATAAATTACACCTTACAACTCTAACGAAGTTAATCATTATGGAAAAATTATTAAGGTCATTGTTTGTTGCATTAATTAGGATCTCAATTAGATTTATTCAATCAAAAAATGAAAATTTAAAGTTATTATTATACTTAAGTCTTTACTCGTCAGGCAGTATATTCATTGTGATTCGCATTTTAATTAAACTCAACCTGTTTGGATTCTACTAGGCCCGGATTGTTATTTTCCTTTAGTAAATTCGTTTGTATAGTTAATAATTCCGGATGTATTTGCCAAGTAAAATTGGAGCTTCAAATGTATTTATCGGAAACTATATAATTTCCATCGGTTGGTTAATCAATCTCTTAACAATTGCAAACAAATTATGACATACTTTTTGAAAGTTATATTTTATATCTTACAAACTGTTAAAAATAATCAATGTTAACCTTATTCATAATATTACTGATCCTACTTTGTGTTGCGATGATGTTGGTAGTGTTATTGCAGTCAGCAAAGGGTGGTGGTCTTTCAGGTACGTTCGGCGGTTCCAACGTTTCAGCAATGTTTGGTTCAAGGCGAACCTCAGATTTTCTTTCAAAGTCAACCGTTGTTCTCGCAACTGTATTTCTGATTTCCTGTCTGTTAATCAACCTGTATATAAGTTCTGATACCGGAGTTGAAGAGAGTATGATACAGCGTCAGAGCAATCAGATTCAGGTGCCACCGCCGACTGCGCCTCCGATAGACGGACAGATGCCACAAACCGGCGAAGAGCAAGCCCCGCCTACAGGCAACGAACAAAAATCACCGCAGGATAATGTAAATGACAATGCGAATGATAATAAAAAACCTGAAGGGAATTAACGTTTATTTGAAGAATTTTTGAATTAAGCATCCTGTATTATAAGGATGCTTTTTTTATTTCCGACATGATTAATTACCTACTGTCAATAAGTCTGATATTCTTTATTCCGGTTTGTGTTTCATCTCAGGAAATAATTGAACAAAAAAATAATGTTCAACACTTAATATCCGAGACCAACAATATTTCCATTTCAGACCGGGTAGTACCGGAAATAGAGATGACAAAAGTACCATTAAGGGCTATGATTTATTCAGCAATACTACCGGGTGCAGGTCAGTTTTACAATGAATCTTATTGGAAAATTCCGGTAATCGGTGCGCTTGGAGGTTATTTTGTTTATGGTATTGTCAACAATAACAACAAAGCAAATGATTTCGGAGAAAAGTATGTTCGTTCTCAAACTTCGTCAAATCCAGAGGGAGATCCAACGTTAAAAGCGTCAAGAGATTTTTATAATAGCCAGAGGGATAATTTCATTATATATTTATCCATAACGTATCTTGTAAATATAATTGATGCGTATGTTGATGCCCATCTCTATGACTTCGATGTGAGTGATGATAGTAGCGTAAAATTAAATCCCGGATTTGGAAAGATAAACTTCTCAGTCTCCTTTTAAAATCCGGGAATAATTCGTTACAATTCTAATATCCGAAGATATCCTCCAATTCAAGGAATTCCACATCGCCATATTTCTGCAATTCGGTAATATTAAGTTTACTCTTGTCACCTAATACAACCATCGTAAAACTGCTGTTCCGGATAAAATTCTCATGAAATCTTTTTATATCATCCAAAGTCATTTTTTGAACCTGTTCGTAAATATCTCGCCTTATATCGTAATCGAGGCCGTGCCTTTGTGCATTAACATAGTTGAATATGATTTCAGCATCACGGATTCTTTGACTTTGAATCGAGCTAATTATTCCCTGTTGCGCAGGTATAAAAGAACTTTGGGATTCGGGTAAATTATTCATTAAACCCATCATACCTTTAAGCGCTTCCGGAAGCTTATCCGCCTGTGTGCCGATATATGCAATAAAGAAACGCTCTTTTTCATTGTCTGAGGGGGTTGAAACATAAGCGTACGTTGAATATGCCAGCGCTTGTGATTCACGTAACTCCTGAAAAGTAACAGAAGACATTCCCGACCCGAAGTAATCATTGAATAGTTGAATGATTGGGACTTCATCTTTATTGTACAAACCTTTTTGAGAGAGGAGAAAAATTTCAGCCTGAACCATATCGTAATTTACGACATAAACTTTACCTCGATTAGTCGGCGCTGTCTGGAATATAACTTTCTCAGTAAGAGGTTTCAGTGTTTCAGGTAAAATCTTCTCGCGATTTAGGTCAGACAATAATTGAGGGACTTCAACCGGACCGAAATAATAAACATCGTGGACGTATGATGTAAGGCTTTTTATTATTTCAAGCAATTCAGACGAAGTAATGTTTCTCAGCTCATTGTCGGACAGGATGTTGGTTGCCGGAGATATCGGACCGTATTGTCCATAAGCGAGAAGCATACTTTGAATAACATTTTTTGATAGTTTGTTATCTGCTCTAATTTTGAAAATGTCTTTCTTCAGGTTTGAAAGCGCCGAATCATTCGGCTGGGCATCGGTCAGTAATTTTTCAAAAAGATTAAGTGCAGGAACAAAATTGTTGTTTAAGCCCGTCAATGAAACATAAACTTGCTCATTAGATGAATTGACGCTAAAAGAACAACCCAGCTTGTAAAACTCACGGCTGATCTCGGATGGTGATAATTCGGACGTGCCTAGATATTCCAGATAATCTAAAGCAAGCGGTAAACGTTTATCTTCATTACTGCCCATATCGAGAACATAGTATAACTCGAAAAGCTCGTTGTTGTTGTTCCTGACGTAATACACATCAATATCGTTTTTCATTTTCGTTTTAGTCAGGTCTTTACTGAAATCAAGGAAGACAGGCTCAATCGGGTCTGACACATTATTTTTTATATCCTGAACAAATTCTGATTGTTCGGTACGATTAATTTCAACCGGTGTAATCTGGGGTTTTTCAATTTGAATTTTATTCGGATCTTCGCCTGTTCTTTTGTAAACTACAACATAGTTATTGCCAAATTTTTCATTTGCAAAATTAATAATATCCTGTTTGGTGATTTTGGCAAGTCGGTTTATCTTACCTATGTAATACTCCCAATCCTGACCGGAAGTAAAAGCGCTTACAAACGCATGCGCCCTGCTGCCATTGTTTTGGAAACTGCGAAGTTCCCTCAGTTTCATGTTATTGACAATTGCTTCGGGAAGCCAGTCGGGGAAATTGCCCGTCTTTATTTTTTCAATTTGTTCAAGTAATAAGTCCTTTACTTCATTTAGCGATTGTCCCTCGCGCGGTGATCCGCTAAGGCTAAGGTAGGAATAATCTTTCATAATTCTTGCATAGGAATTACCTTCAAGAATTTTCTGATCCTGATTAAGGTTAATATCAATCAGCCCTGCAGCGCTGTTGCTGAGAATCATATCAATCATTGACAAGAGGTCAGCCTCTCTTGAATTTGCACCATCAAACCTGTATGCCAATGCCAAACTTTCCGGATTTGGCCCGTAGACAGTAAACTCAACCGGCGATAAAATCGGATCTTCGACTGCAGGTACGAACTCAGGAATCACACCGGGTTTAAAAGCTCCAAACTTTGAAGCAATTATTTCTATTACCTGATCGGGATTGAAATCTCCTGACATTGATATCGCCATGTTGTTCGGTACATAATATTGGTGATAATATCCGATGACTTTCTGAATCGATGGATTTTTTAAATCTTCAATCGTTCCAATGGTTGTCTGAGTTCCGTATTGATGCTTTGGGAATAATCCTCTGCTTAAAGCATCCCATAGTTTTGATGCATCGTTATCAAGAGAACGGTTCTTTTCCTCGTAAACAACTTCAAGCTCGGTGTGGAATAATCTCATTACGGGATTTCTGAATCGCTCTGCCTCTATCGTAAGCCAGTTCTCTATCTGATTACTTGGAATCTCGTTCGTGTAAACTGTCTGCTCGTTAGAAGTGTATGCATTAGTTCCTCTCGCACCGATATAGCTCATCATCCGGTCGTATTCATTGGCAATCGCGTAAGTTGAAGCTATTTTTGAAACACTGTCTATTTGCGAATAAATTGACTTTCGGTCAGATTCATTTGTCGTGACTCTGTATATTTCAAATAGTCTGATAATTTCATTTATAAGCGGTTCTTCTTTGCTGAAATCAAGTGAACCGTATTTATCCGTTCCTTTAAAAAGCATGTGTTCAAGGTAGTGTGCCAGTCCGGTTGCATCGGAAGGGTCATTCTTGCTTCCGGCCCTTACTGCAATAAAAGTTTGTATGCGTGGTTCTTTTTTGTTTACAGTTAAAAAAACCGTTAAACCATTATCAAGTTTATAAATCCTGGCATTCAGTGGATCATTATCAACAATTTGATAAGGATATTTTCCGGTTGTGATTGTGTGCGTTTGACTTTGAACACTGCCTGAAATAATAAAAAGATAAGAGATAAGCAATAGAATGTGTTTCATGACAAGTTTTAGGTTTTCGTTTAAAATACCGGAATTGATTTGAAATATTAACTTAGAAATGCGTTCACATTTCAATAATTAAATATGTAGTAAATTCAAAAAGCGGGAATTGTAATATAAACCGGGATAAGGACAGTCTAAAAAAAATTAGAATTTCTAATTGCCCCGAATGGAAATCGTCTATAAGACAAATTTTACGTTTGAAAATGCAGTTGGAACATTCGTTTTGAAGAATGTCAGAAAAATGATATAGTTTCCAAATCCGGAATTTAATCAGATTGGGAAAAGTTCATTTCATCTGATCGTTTTCATGTTTCTCCTCTGTGTTCTCAAGTTTTTCTCTTGTCTTTTTAATCATATCCTGCGTCTTTTTAATAATGTCATATTCGATTCCGGTTGAATTATTAATTTCAGATTCAAGCTCTTTTTCTGTTTCTTTAAGTTCCTCAATAACTTTTTTCATTTCATTTCCGCTACTATCCAATTTATGTAACTCAGGAAGGTCAGATTCCAATATTTTTAATTCTTTATTGAGTTCATCTTCAAATTCCTCAAAGTTGAATTCAAAGTTTGCAGTATCGAAAAACATAAGTTCTTTCCCGTTAAAATTATAATTAAAATCTTCTTTGAGAGTATTAAAAGTTTCCTGTTTAATTTTTTCAGCAAACTTTGATACTTCAAGGTTCATTTCATTTAGTTCAATTCTCATTTCCTGCATTTCTTTTTTGAAACGCTCAATTTCATATTCGTTTTCCGATATGTCGGGGATGTTAATGCTGAGTTCATTAACGATCATGTCTGTATTCTTCTCCAAAGAATTTAGAACTTCATCTTGGATTTCAATTATCAATTTATTTATTTCATCAAGAGTGAAATGTTTGTTGCTATCAAGATATATATTAGCAACAGATTTTTGACCGCCGGAAGCTTTAGTGATAAATGAAAATTTCATTTTAGCATTTACAAATGGTATGAGATTTACGAGGGTCGCGTAATCTTTAACGTCGGTATAGTTATAAATTTGGTCAAGCACCTCAGTTCCTCCGTGATAAAAATCAAATTTTATTAATGCTTTTTTCAGATTTTCAGAGGCATTGGAATTATAGGGTGTTCCCGGCCCGTAGCCTGTTTTGATAATGCAGTACTGATTAGCTGGAACAACCGAACTGCGGTTATCAGAAGTTAATCTCACCGTTCCGGCTTTTACATAAATCAATCCTTCACCATTTCTGTCAACAGCGAATTTATAAACGCTTCCAGGGTCAATCGCGGTAGTTCTGTCAGAAAATATATAAAGATTTCCCTTTGAAGATCTTGTGTCTGAATTAACGCTTCCATACTTAAGTTCAAATTTATTATTATGCTCACTGCTCTCTATTAATTTTATCTTTGTACCGGGCTCTAATTTTACAATACCGATATCGGGGATTTCAATAATTACAAAAGAGCTATCGTCAGTTTCAATCCAATCGCCGGGGACCAACCCTGACACATCTGAGGCGGGTTTACCGTTGACAAGAACGTTTCCGGTGAATTCCGTAATTCTCCAATTATGCCCTAGCATACCAATCGTGCTGTTATCAAGTGTATTACCGGAATTGAAACCACTGTACAACGCTATCACTATAAGGACAATACATGTTATTGTTACAGTGCTCCAGATCCAAATTGGTTTTACCATGTTTCCTTTCTTTCGGTCGGGTACAACCGTCGCTTGCGGAGAAGTGTATTTGAAAAGGTTTTCGGAAATCTTTTGTATCTTTTGATCGCTTTCAGAGATACCCGCTTTTACTTTTTCCCACAAACCTTCTGTTGATCCTGATTCGTCAGGAAGCAAAGTAATTTGATCCATTAGCATTTCGTACCGTTTAAATATTTTTGTGAACTCTTCATTTGAGTTTTTCGCTTCATTGAGCAATGTAAATTCATCAGGGGTTATATCCCCATCAAAATATTTATTGACCAAATCTTCAAAATATTCTTTATCCATTTTGTAAAACCTCAGATAATTTTTTTCTCGATGTATGCAGGTGAGACTTCACCGTCCCTTCGTTTAAATCAAGCAAAGAAGAAATCTCCTTAATACTGAACCCTTCTATATGAAAGAGGCAAAATACCAATCTTTGATTTTCCGGTAATTTTGATATTGAGTATTCCAGATCCATCTTATTATCTGTACCCGGAACCTGCTTTTGTTGACTTAATTTTTCCATTTCACTATGCTTCTGACTTAAACGTTTTTCTGTCCTCATATCCATTAGAAACTCATTTAGTGCAATTTTCTTTATCCATGGAGAAAAACTTTTTCCCGGATTAAATGTATTTAGGTTTTCCCATACCTTTATGAAGGTTCTTTGTGTTAGATCATTTGCAGAATCAATATCTCCCGATAAGCGGAATGTAAACTTTAGTACTTTACCGGAGTATTTGTTGAACAGTTTACCGAATGAATTCTTATCACCGCCTAACGCGTTTTTGATAAGGAGATCATCAGTCATTTCACTATGGACATTGAGTTCAGCGTTCATATATATTATGCCGGTCGAACGGAAAAAGTTTAGAAAAAAAATCGCCCCGCATAAAAAATACGGAGCGATTCTGAAAAAGTTTAACTGACGGATTTAGCGGTTGCGGTTACGGGAGATTTTATATCCCGTTTTATGGGTATATCTTTTCGTTGTGTGTTTGTACTTCTTGCCGGAGTGGTAACGTTTTGAGTATTTATTTCTCCCTGAGTAATTGTTGCACTTTTTTCGTTTCGTCTTAAATTTCTTATTGTATTTTTTCGTCTTGTTACCAGCTGAGTAAATCCGCTTATACCTGTTCTTGTAAGCGAGAAGGCTCGAGGTTGTATTTTGAAGTTTACGGTTTTGAGTTGTCAGATACCGATTGTGTCTTTCCAGAGTTTCCGTTTTATCCGTAAGTTCATCCAGTTTCTCTACCAGTTCAATATTCCGGTCTCTAACGGAGTTGAAATTTGTCGCGAGTTTGTCAAACTTCTCCGATTTGTAATCAGCCAGTGTTTTGTATTTTTCATAACCTTTATATAAGAAGTAAACTGCGCCGGATAGTAAAAGGTTAAGAAGAATAAAAAATCCAATTAAAATCCCTGAATACTTTTTCATGAGATAACCCCTTTTTTAATTTTTTAAAGGTAGGAAAAAGCAATAACATTTTCACCAATTAAATGAAATGACATTATTAAAAAATTAAGTTAATTGCGTTTAAAAATTTGATTGTGTCCGATTGTTTTTAAACTTGTAGTTGTATTTAATTGAGCATTTATTAAACAATGCCAAATGGGTAAATTGTAAGAAATAAAATCAATTAATGGAGAGAGTTTACATAAACACAATTTCCGGACACGAAGGAAAAGAAGTAACGTTAAAAGGCTGGTTGTACAATATCAGATCATCGGGTAAACTTATATTTCCCGAATTTCGAGATGGGACAGGTTTGATTCAAGGGGTTGTTTCCAAAAATGAGGTAGATGAAAAAGTATGGAACGACTTCAATGATTTAACTCAGGAGTCATCTGTTATAGTTACAGGGCTTGTTACCAAACATCCTAAAAAGGAAGACACATACGAAATTCAGGTTAAGAATTTGGAAATCATTCAAATTGCCGAACCGTATCCGATTACTCCAAAGGAGCACGGAGTTGATTTTCTATCAGACAGGAGACATCTATGGCTTCGTTCGCAAAGGCAGGCAGCAATTTTAAGAATACGGAATGAACTTGTTCAGTCAATCAGAGAATATATGTACAACAACGGGTTCATTTTATTTGACACACCAATTTTTACCCCTAACGCATGCGAGGGAACATCCACACTTTTTGCAACGGATTATTTTGATCTTGGAAAAGCTTATCTGTCGCAATCCGGGCAGTTATATGCTGAAGCCGGAGCGATTGCTCTGGGAAAAGTTTATACATTCGGTCCCACGTTCCGGGCGGAGAATTCGATGACGAGGAGGCACATAACGGAGTTCTGGATGATGGAACCCGAAATGGCTTATTACGATATTGACGACAATATGGACCTGATTGAGGATTTTCTAGAATATGTCATTCAGCGTGTTTTGAAAAATTGCAGTAAAGAACTTAAATCAATTGGAAGAGATACATCTAAACTTGAAAATGTATTAAAACCATTTCCAAGGATTACTTATGAGGAAGCTGTTGATATACTGATGGAGAAGGATATTCCACTAATTAAAAAAACAGAAAACGGAGAAGAACACATAAGACCATTTCCGTTTGGTGAGGATTTCGGAGCGCCGCATGAGGAAGCCATTGTCGAGAATTTTAATAAACCCGTAATGGTTCACCGTTGGCCGGCTGAAGCAAAAGCATTTTACATGAAGCGCGATCCGAAAGATCCGAAAATTGTACTGGGGGTTGACGTGCTTGCTCCCGAAGGATTCGGTGAAATAATCGGCGGTTCGCAAAGGGAAGATAACCTTGAACTTCTGAAACAAAGAATTATTGAACACGATTTGCCAATCGAAGCTTTCAGTTGGTACATTGATCTCAGAAGATTCGGTAGCGTTCCTCATTCGGGTTTCGGACTCGGGCTCGAGAGATTAGTTAGTTGGGTTTGTAATCTCGATCATATCAGGGAAGCTATTCCGTTTCCAAGACGACCAAATAGAATTACACCTTGACCAGAAAGGCATTTATGTAACGCTTACAGTACCGGTTTTTGATTAAGAGCAAACCGGAATTTTTAGGTTGTGAAGTAAGTCATCTTTATTGAAATGAGAATAATTTTTCAGATAAATTTTGTCAGTGAGGAATGTTTATTGTCGGGACATACGAATCCCGGTCGGTTAAGTTGATAAGCAATTAAAATTCAATGAAAGAAATTATTATTATTGACGGTAACAATCTGTTGAAAAAATCAAATATCAAAGGCTCGGGTGAAGACGACAGATTAACCCTTTATGAAAAAGTTAAATCTAGGTTAGGGTTGCATCAGAAGTGTATTTTTTTCTTTGATGGATACGGTGAGTCTTCGAAAGACGACATAATATTTTCGTATGATAAAACTGCCGATGAACTTATGAAAAATTACATCGAAAAAAATTACTTGAGAGAAGTAATCACAGTTATCAGCACAGATCGTGGAATAACGGAGTTCGCAGAAGTATGCAGTTGCAAAATAAAATTATCGGAAAAATTCTGGGCTGAGATAAACAACCCGGTTAGCAATAAAAATATTAATCAACTCTATATACCACCCGAAGAATATGAAAAACCTGAAAGGATGAGTAAAAAGGATTTAGACGAATTCAGAAAATATTTTTCATAGCAAAGGCATAACAATTTAAGAAATAAACTCATCCGGGAAAACGGAAGTTATTACAATCACAGTATTCTTTTAATCCAAAAAAATCATTAAATGAAAATTGATAATATTGATCCGCATAGATTCAAGGCGCTACTTGAAACAGGAGAGTATGAACTAATAGATGTGCGTACGAAACAAGAGTATGATAAAGCAAGGTTAGACGATTGTCTCCTCATTGATGCGTACGATAGTGAATTTCAGGAAAACATTAACAAACTTGACAAAGAGAAGAAATTTTTAATTTATTGCCGCTCCGGGAGTCGTAGCATGATGACTTTACAGTTAATGCAAATGTGCGGATTTAAGGAAGCATATGATCTTAAAGGAGGAATTTTATCCTGGAGCAGACAGGGATTTGAAGTTAAAAAATAATAATCCGGACAGAGATAACCTATGTTATCCGAATCATTCTATCGGATATTTTTTATAATGGAACTGAACTTCAGAACCCGGAAAAAATATATTCTGGTTAGTAGGTTTCACAATGTGTATTCAATTTATTCAGCAAGTTGATATCATTTGAAAAGTGGTTAATTTGACCTTCAGATTTAATTGTTCGGTTGTGGTTTTTTAAATATTTTATCGAGCAACATATTTTTATATTGATTCATGTCAAAGCATCATGACCTTCTTTGTGAATACATTAAAACCGAGAATCTGCGAAAGCATTGTTACGCGGTCGAATCAGCTATGCGTTTTTATGCGCGGCAATCCGGTGAAGATGAAGATCGTTGGGCAGCTGCAGGTTTACTCCATGACATTGATTGGGAAATATATCCCGATACACACCCAAGCTCTGCGGTTCCGATCTTAAAGGAGAACGGATACGATGATGAATTTATCGAGGTCATATTAAGCCATGCTTATCCCGAGCGGTCAGATGTACCCCGTAAAACAAAATTTTCCAAATACCTTTTTGCGTGCGACGAAATTACAGGTTTTATTCTTGCATACTCATATATGAAACCCGGAGGATTGGATGACGTAAAGCCAAATGGGGTATTGAAAAAATTGAAAGACAAAGCATTTGCACGGAATGTGAATCGGGAGGATATTCGAAATGGCGCAGAAGAGATTGGAATTGAACTTTCAACTCACATTCAAAACATTATTGACGCAATGAAAGGAGATTTAAGGTTAAAGTAAAATGAAAGTAATTTCAACGAAGGAACTGGTCAAGGTTTATCAATCGAAATTGTTTTCAAAAGATGGTATCACTGCACTTGATAATTTTACTTTTGATGTTGAACAAGGAGAAATTTTCGGATTGCTTGGACCGAACGGAGCGGGGAAAACTACGCTTATAAAGATTCTTTTGGGTATTGTACTCAAAACATCAGGTGATGCGCGTGTTTTTGAAAGCGAAGTCTCAAACGTGGCTTATAAAAAGAAAGTCGGTTATCTACCCGAAAATCACCGATTCCCTAATTATCTTACCGGAGAACAAGTAATCAGATATTTCGGGAAATTGTCGGGAATTGAAGGTACTAAGGTTGACTCAAAAATTGATACACTTCTGGAAATGGTAAAGATGAAAGAGTGGCGAAATGTTAAGATTAAAAAATATTCTAAAGGGATGATGCAGCGAATAGGAATAGCTCAGGCGCTTGTTAATAATCCGGAACTGATATTTCTTGATGAACCAACCGATGGAGTTGATCCGATTGGACGAAAAGAGATACGCGATTTATTGCTTAATCTAAAATCGGAAGGGAAAACAATTTTTCTAAACTCTCACTTGCTGAGCGAAGTTGAACTCATTTGTGATAAAGTTGCAATACTGAATAAAGGGAAATTACTAAAAACCGGTTCAGTTGATGAATTAACCTCAACGGGGAATACGTTCAGATTCTTTACTTCGGAATTAAACGATAAGGTAATAAACTACCTGCTCACCGGGTTTAAGGCTGTGTTGCATGGTAATAGCGAGTTTACTTACAATTCGAATAATGATGAAGATTTAAACAAAGTAATTGATTACCTGAGGCAACAGAATGTTTTAATCCGGAGCTTTTATCAGGAGAAGAGTTCATTGGAAAGCATGTTTATTAATCTTATCGGTCAGGAAAAGGAGGCGGTGAATTGATTCAGTTTGCAGCTATTGTTACTGGTATTTTCAGAGAGGCTATCGCAAAGAAGATATTTCTCGGTTTTATGGTTATATCAACACTGATAATTCTTGCCTTCGTTTTTATAGTGAATCTCGACTCCGTTGATGGAATGATAGCAATGTTCGGTGCTTCGGGAGATACCGCAGTTAAAGATATGGTGATTGGTTTTCAAATCCTTGTATTAAATTTTTCATACCTGCTCATTATAACTTTTTGTCTGATTTCAGTATCTTCATTCATCCCGTCAATGGTTGAAAAAGGGAATATAGACGTACTGCTTTCAAAACCTATTCCAAGGGGAGCAATTATAATCGGAAAGTTTACAGGTGGGGTATTACTAATCTTTGTGAGTTTGCTGTATCTGATTGGATTTGTATGGTTGATTTTATCAGTTAAAACCGGTTACTGGCATATTCCGTTTTTATATTCCGTGTTTTGGCTTACTTTTTCATTTGCCGCAATTTACTCACTTTTAATATTTATCGGGTTGGTCACTCAAAGCTCGGTAGTTTCAATGATAACTGGATTTATACTTGCATTCGTTGTAACTCCTGTTCTTGCGGTAAGGAGCGAGTTGTTCAGCTTTATATCAAACGACGCTGTTAGATTTGTGATTGATTTCTTTTATTACATCTTACCGAAGCCGGGAGCCATTGCCGATATTTCTGCAAAAATTCTTGAGGGGAAAGAAGTAACATCTTATGAGCCTTTAATAACGACAGCTCTTTTCACGATTGCAATGCTGACGATTTCAATTTCTTATTTCAGGCGACGGGATTATTGAAATGAAGCAGAGGCTGATTTATATATATCCGCTTTTGTTTGTCCTTTTGGTGTTACAAAGTTGTTCTGAGCCTGTCCCAGTTCCGGAGAAATTGCCTTTATCAGTAAAAGAAAACCTTCGTTACCTCCAACCGGACGCACAGTTTATAATGTATTTCAACTTCAGGAATATGAGACAGAGCGAATTCTGGAATGCTCATATTTCTGATTCAATTTTTGCAGGAGAGAACTCCTTTGGAACGCTGTTGAATATTTTCAGAGAATCAACTGGTGCTTCAATTTCAAAAGGACTTGATGAACTCTACTACAGTAATTCATGGATTGGTGATAATGCGATTCTTATGAAAGGTGATTTCGACTCTGAAAGATTCAAACAGGTAATACAAAACGATTCAGCATATCTTACTAAAGTCTATCCAAATGGTATTATACTTTACAACAATATTGAAAACGGTCTTTACATTTTTTTCAAGGATAAATTTACAATTTGTTCGAGTAATATACTTTCGCAAATTGAATATATGATGCAGATTAGCGATACAACCGGAATGCCGGGTATGAAGGAAAGTCCGGGCTTGTATCATGCGGTTGACAGGGCAATGTACAAATCTAATATAATAATGGCGGCAACCGAGAAAACATTTATACGCGGAATATTTCTGAACTATCTTGAATCCCAGGCATTATCAGGAGAATACAATAAACCTGATTCAGTGGTTTCGTTTGAAAAAGATTTAAGGGGATTTTATGAAAGGGTAGATTTTGTAACTTTTTCGGTAATGTTGAGAGATGATCTTACATTTGCAATTCAGGTTGGATGCAAGGATAGTAAAGATGCTGAATTCCTTCGCAGGACCGTAAACGGTTTAATTACCCTCTCCAAACTTTCCGCTGCCGGTGATAAAGAAGATGTTCAAAAGGATTTTTTAAACAGTATTACAAATAAAGTTTACGATAAAGAGCTTTTAATTCAGATGAAAATTACGGATAGTAACCTTGAAACATTCAGAAAGAACCTGTTATACTCGCCACCCGAAACTGAATAGTTTTATCCGTTAACAAATTTCTCCGCAAGTTTCACGTCATCTTCACTACCGATGAAAAGCGGTACTCTCTGATGAAGCGACTCCGGTTGCAATTCGAGGATTCTTTGGTTGCCATTTGTTGCCCTCCCACCTGCCTGCTCAACGATGAAAGCCAGCGGATTAGCTTCGTACATTAACCTTAACTTCCCATTTTTATTTTTCTCATCAGAGGGATAGATAAATATCCCGCCGTAAAGCAGGTTCCTGTGAAAATCAGCAACCAGCGAGCCTACGTACCTCGATGAATAAGGTCTTCCTGAACCTTTGTCAGGTTGTTTAATGAAATCAATATACTTCTGCATCCCTTTGTCCCACTTGCAATAGTTCCCTTCGTTAATCGAATAGGTTGAGGATTTTTTTGGAATTTTCATATCTTCATGGAAGAGCAAAAACTCCCCAACTGACGGATCGAGAGTAAAACCGTGTACACCGCGTCCTGCAGTATATACGAGTATTGTACTTGAACCGTAAACGACGTATCCGGCAGCAACTTGTTTTATCCCTTGCTGTAGGCAATCAGCTTCATTTCCCGGACCGCTTTCAGAGAATCGTTTGTAAATCGAAAAAATTGTTCCGATGGAAATATTTGCGTCTATATTTGAAGAACCGTCAAGCGGATCGAAGTGTACAACATACCTGTTTTGTAAAAGCCTGTTGGCATATACATCTTTTAACGGAATGAAGTGTTCTTCTTCTTCCGAACAAACCGCACATACATGACCGCCTGCTGTAAGTGAATTGACCAGAATTTCATTTGCGAAGACATCAAGTTTTTTAACCATCTCACCCTGAACGTTTTTCTCGCCGGTAAATCCAAGTACGTCAACCAAACCGGCACGATTTACCTCAAGTGAAATTATCTTGCAGGCAAGCGCTATATCTGCAAGTAAGTCTGATAACTGTCCAGTTGCTTCGGGATGTTTACGTTCTTCCTTTATGATGTGACGATAAAAAGTTGTGAATTTTGTCTTCATGATTCTTATGATTTTTAAATTAAGAGGTCAATTGCTTCTTTAATTTGTTCAACACCTTTGAGTTCAATACCTGCCATAGACTTTTTAAGTCCCTTCATGTTGTTCTTTGGAATTATTATCCGCTTGAATCCGAGTTTAACGGCTTCATTCAATCTTTTCTCGATATATGAGATTGTTCTGATTTCGCCCGATAAACCAATTTCACCGAGTACGACAGTTTCTGAATCCACAGGGATATCTTTGAAAGAAGAATAAATACCTGCTGCGATTGCAAGGTCAATTGCAGGTTCGTCAATTTTAACCCCACCGGCAATATTTACAAAAATATCAAATTTATTAAGGAAAAGCCCGATGCGTTTTTCAAGAACTGCAATTATGATGTTCAGTCGTTTATAATCGAAACCGATTGAAGTCCTTTGTGGAAGACCGTAATTTGAAGTTGCTGTGAGCGCCTGAACTTCAATTAAAATTGGTCTGGTACCTTCAATTGCCGATGAAATAACGCAACCTGATGCGCCGTAATTACGTTGCGAAAGGAAAACTTCACTCGGGTTTTTTACTTCAGTAAGTCCCTTGTCTGTCATCTCGAAAATTCCAATCTCATTTGTTGAACCAAACCTGTTCTTTATACCCCTCAAAATTCTGAAAGAGTGAGTTCGTTCGCCCTCAAACTGCAATACAACATCAACCATATGTTCGAGGACTTTTGGCCCGGCAATAGAGCCGTCTTTTGTAATATGCCCGATTATGATAATCGGTAAATTTAATTTTTTAGCGCAGTTCATTAGTATCGAGGTTGATTCACGAATCTGTGAAATACTTCCCGGAGCGCTTTCAAGTATCGGAGTGTATATAGTTTGTACAGAATCAACAATTACAAGACCCGGATTTTCCTTTTCAATTATTGAGATAATCATATCGGTATCAGTTTCACACAACACGTAAAAGTTATCGAATCTACTCCCGAGCCGTTCGGATCTCATTTTAATTTGGCGGGCTGATTCCTCGCCGCTGATATATATTATTTTCAGGTTTTCTATTTTCTCGGCAATCTGTAACATTAAAGTTGATTTACCTATACCCGGATCACCACCAATGAGAATGACGGAACCATTTACTATACCGCCGCCGAGTACTCTATCAAGTTCGGCTATGTTCGTTGATATTCGTTGTTCATTAGTCGAGGTAATCTCATTGATGTTATCAAGCTTTGCATTCAGCGCTCTGTTTTTTTTGTGTGGTGATACAGACTTCTGAGACACGATTTCTTCAACCATGCTATTCCAGGAATCGCACTCCGGACATTTCCCTGACCAGCGTAGCGAACGGAATCCACAGCTCTGACAAATATATTGTGACTTTGTTTTCATCAATGATTACATTAATGCGAAGAATTTAACTTGCCTCTGATTCGTGTGAAATGTTTTCAATACCGTGACCAGACAGACCAGTTGGATCAAAATGAAGCATAAGTTCAACCTTAGAGCCGGGAAAAATTTCTTCGCTTATTTGAGCTTCGATTTCAGTTAACAAATCGTGAGATTCTATAATTGTCAATTCATCGTTGCAGGTTAAATGCAGGTCAACAAAAACCTTGTCTCCGGAGGACCAGTATCTCAACCGGTGAAATTCTATTAAGCGATTATCGCTTGATACAATATTTGTGAAGAAAGTATCAAGTTGTTTTAATACGTTTGGATCGCTTCTGTTCATTAATCCATTGAACGATTGACGTATTAGCTTTAAACCCGTGAAGAGAATATTTATGGCGATAATGATTGCAAATATCGGATCGAAATAAACATTGCCTGTAAGAAGTACAACTATGAGTGCAGCAATTGCACCAAAACTTGTAATTGAATCGGTCAGCACATGTTTACCATCTGCAACTAGAATAAGACTGTTTGTACGTTTGCCTGTGTTGATCAGGTAAAAGCCGAGAAATAGATTAATTGCACTCGCAGCAAATATTATATAAATTCCTACATCAATTTTTTGTACATCTGGACCTTCAACAATATCCTTAATTGCAAAATATAATATGCTTATCGCAGCAAAGATAATCAGAGAGCCTTCAAATCCGGCTGAAAAGTATTCAATTTTCCCGTAGCCGTATGGTTGGTTCTTATCAGGTGGTCGAAGTGATAACATCATACTGTAAAATGCCAGCGATGCAGCTACTATATGGACTATTGATTCAAGCGCATCAGAAAGTATTGCTGCTGAATTTGTAAGAACGTATGCTCCGATCTTACCGATAAACATAAGTATTCCAATTAACATTGATATCAGTGCAGCTTTCTTCTTTATTTGTATCTCAGGTGTGTACATACCTAAAGTTCAACTTTTAAATTGAAACTTAAAATTCAAATTTTATAGAATCATTTATGTCATTTGTTTTAATCGGATATTAATTAGTTTTATTCAAATTAAAATCATGGATTCGGTTTACAAAGCGCTTTACATATTTGGTGTTGCGTTGATTATTATATCAATATTCGGCGGAAGTCTGTTTGCATTTTTGTTTGAATCACTTTCAAAAAATTCACTTGAAATTGCTGGTGTAAGAGAGGAATATGTTACCGTAGCTGACAATAAGATTGATGAGATTATTTTTATTGAGAAGCGATTTGAATATAGATTTGAACAATTGAAAAGTTTCTTTTCGGATAATAAACCAGACGAGAGAGATTACCAAAAAGAGAAAAACTTTATTATCCGGAATACATTTTATAACCCGATTGTAGATATAGTTGAATTATTTTACAGGCTAACTTCTTTCGGGTTTGCAATTATGGTAATTTTATTTGGTGTTGTATTTCATTTACTTGGCAAGTTGTTTTTGTATAGGGATAAAATCAATGCGTTGGAATTAAAAGTTTACGAGATTGAAAAATCCAGTTTAATGTGAATCGGGATTGGTAACAAGAATTACTAAAAATATATCGCTTGTAGCGGAACATTTAAAACAAGGCGGGATAGCCGCAGTTCCGACTGAAACGGTTTATGGTCTTGCTGCGAACGCTCTCAATCCGGAAGCTGTTTTAAAAATTTACCAAACAAAGAGACGTCCGACTTTTAATCCTCTGATAGTTCATCTAAACAATACGGATGATTTAGGGAAGTATGTCAGTTATGTCCCTAAAAGCGCATTTAAACTTATGCAAAAATATTCACCTGGGGCATTAACTTTTGTTCTGAAAAAAAAGCGTACAATTCCGGATATAGTTACCGCCGGGCTTGATACTGTTGCTATTCGGTTCCCAAAGCACAGAGTGATGAATTCGCTCATTGAACAATGCAGATTTCCATTATGCGCACCTTCAGCTAACAGGTTTGGAAAAATTTCACCGACTACCGCGCATGAGGTCAAACAAGATTTGGATGGTTTAATTGAATTTATACTCGACGGCGGAAGAAGTAACTTGGGTATTGAGTCAACCGTTGTTGCATTCGATAGAAACGTTCCGGTAATTTTGCGTTACGGCGCTGTTACACAGGAACAAATTGAATCCGTTTGTGGAAAAGTTAAATCATCCCGAAATCTGACAATTATATCACCCGGCATGATCAAAGACCATTACGCACCACTAACACCGTTATTACTTTACGAAGGCAATCTCTCAAGTTTGAAGGAATTGAAATGGGACATTACTACATTATTCTTGAAGCGCGGACAAAGTTTGCGGGATTTTTCATCTGAACTTTTCACAAGATTGCGAAAAGCTGACAGGAAGAACGCTGAATATATTGTAGCCGCATTGGTAGATAATAACGGTATAGGCAGGGCAATAAACGACAGATTGAAAAAAGCATCATCCGGCTTCTTGGTTTTGGAAGGCGGAGAGTTTAAAATCAGGAAAAAGTCTTGAGTGAGAAAATTGAAATATCGTTTGATGATTTCAAAAAGCCCGAAAAAATTACAATTGATTTACCTGATTTAATAAAAACCGGCAGGGATACTAAACTGAAAGTAGCCAGACTTACATCGAGAGGTGACAGAAAACTCAGTATGCAGTATGAATCAGGTTTAACTTTTCCCACCGGGATTGATTCCGGATTCAGGATGAAATCAAGCATTCAACTTGCTGATAGGTTCATGAACCGTATTTTGTTCAACGATTCTTTTGTAGTTTTAACATCTGCAACCGGAAACGTTTATTTTGTTGATACTGAGTCGGGATTGATTTCAGGAAATCTAAATTTTGAAGGTGAAGTTTTTGAGAAAACCGGCGTTGTGATTGAAAATTCTTTTTATATTAACTCTGTTGTTTCAATATTCTGCATTAAAGGTGATATTGAAAAAAGGGAATCCGCAACTCAGATTTATTCTGTAACTTCAGGATATTTTATTTGGACGGATTTAAATGTAATCGGGAGAAATATATTCTTTATCGAATACAATCCTCAAAACGGGTTTGCGAATTTGGTTGCTCTCGATTCCGACAACGGGCGAATAATTTGTAAAAATGAATTTCAAACCAACTCATCTGATATCTCGGATATTTGCAGTTTTGGTAACATGCTCATTTTCATAGCCGGTTCGGAAATTTTGTGTTGGAGTGTCGAACAGTTGAAATTTCTTAACCTTCCGGATTTACCTGAAGTCAGCGGAGATTCAATAATTGCCGCAGGGTCGAATCAAATATTTATCTATTCGGCAAACGATATGATTTACGGATCGTTCATGCCATTACATTTCAAAACCACCGGTATATCAAGGCGCTTAATAAATTCAATTGGTGTCATTGGGAATTATTTTGTTATCTCTAAATCTGATGGATGGGAAATTATAAATGATGCTGGAAGAGTAATTTACCGTCACGACGATAATGATGTAAACATTCTACAGGCAATGAACGTACACATTATCTGTCTTTCAATTAAGAATAAGCTCGTAATGTACAATACGAATAACTTCAATGAAGCTGAAGGAATAGTTTTGAAGTCCGATAATTCCGATACCATTCCGGAAATTATCTCGGCTGCTATGAGCGATACTTTCATTTTTGCGTTAACTAAAGACGGGACATTCGCGTTAATTACTAATGATAAACTTAATATCAATGTATAAGTTTCTTTTGAATGTTCTGTTGTTGCTTGTCCTTTTTCAGTTGCCCCTTACTGCACAGCAACGGATGATTTTTCTTTTCGATAACTCAGGGAGTATGACGGGATATTATCTTCAACCTGAAAGCAATTTTAAGATTTTTTGCAACGCGTTAATAAAAAACACCGTCAGTCAGGTTGATAATGTTGAAGTAATGTTGTTCTCAAAAACTGAAAAGGACAGGGGGTTAATTTCTCCGACGGTGATTTACGACGGCTCTGCTGATCAGATTAACTTTGACGAACTTCAGATGAAAATGGTATTGCAAAAGGGCAATGACGGATATCTCGGCAATACGGATTTAATTGAAGCGCTAAATGACGGGATTACGGAACTTGACGGCAATGCCGGGATAATCTGGATGATTACGGATAATATAAATGATGTTAGCGGTACCGGAGATGATTCATACGAAAACACATTAGAGTTTTATAATCTGCTCAGACGGGATGAAAATATCAGGAAAATATTAATGTACCCCATACCTGAAAAGGTTACACGAAATGAAAAAGTTTCGGAGGGTTATGTTATTTACGGGTTAGTTTATTCATCAACTCCAATATCACAGCCATTGCTTGAAGACTACGATAAAATGCTTAGGGCATCCGGGATACGGCAAAAAGCTATAACCCTCAAACCGCTCGATCAAGGGACAATTATATTGAAACCGCTTAAAACGCAGGGGAAAGTTACTTCAGGAAAACTTTACTTTGATGGTAAAACTCTTAGAGGGTTCGGCTTCAATGAAGGGGAACAGATAAAAGAAGTTTTCAACGATCTTGTACTGAAATCTAATTTGTACCCGTACATTATTGAAAGTGCAAGCCTTAAAGTAGGATTGGACGATTTTACTTCATCTGATTATTCTGTTGAATCTCTCGGAACACAGACAATTACTCCATCTACTGTAAGCAATGTTTCTCCCGAAGGTGAAGTCAAAGGATTCTCGGTAATTTTCAATATGCCAGAGATAACGCCTGTATTTTCATTTAATACAATTTTTAAAGAAGATTTTACTGTAGGTGGAAATTTGATTCTTGAGGTTTATAATACAGATATTAAATTGGACGATTCTTATATCCAAAATTTCAAACAACTCTTTGCTCTAAGTTCAGTTCCTGAAATATTTCAACCGGTCATAAAAGACAAAACAATTTATACTGCAATACCACTGGAAATAAAAATCCGGTACGGTGTCTGGCGGTTGTACGTTTTAATCGGTATAATTGCGCTCGTGATAATAGTTCTTTCGCTAATAGTTTTTTTATTGTTAAAGAGAAAATGCTTTATCTTAGAAGTTGAACAGTTGCAGAATTCCGTTTGTTTGAATCTGATTAATTCGTACACGGTATATTCAGGTGATTCAACCGAACTTGGTAAACTCAAGAAAACTTTTTCCGGTCAAATTGCATTTATCCAGTCAAAGAATACAAATTTTGCCGGGAGAAAAATACTGCTCAACTTTGATTTACCTTATGAGATTGAATCTCAGTCTCTCGATGGCGAAGTTAAAAAAGTAAATATTTTAATTTCAGGCTCCAAATCCACCACTGAAAGCGAGTATCAAAATTCTTCAACTGATTTATATTGATAATTTGATCAATTTCTACCGGTTATAACTTAAAAAGAAATCAGCCAAAACGGTTAAATTTGGTCAAACGTATCCTCATAATATCTTTTGTTATTTTCGCGGTGCAATATACCGCACACTCTCAGCCAAATCAGAACAAACGCCTGTTTGAAACATTTATTACCTTTAAAGATTCAGTTGCTGATATCGGAGCGAAATTTATTGTTCAGTTTACAGATGAAGTAATTCTTGACAACCGCATTAACCTTTCGTCGCTTGAAGATTACAAAATGGATTACAGAAATGGTATTCTCAGATTTTCACGGGATATTTTCGAAGCGTATAATCTGGATACCAATCGTGAATACAATCTCCGGATATATTACGATGCATTCCCATTTAATTTTGCTGATATCTATTCAAACTTTGAAACCCGCACCGAAACTGACGTTACAACGGGCGATACGGTAATTATTGCGACTCAACGAACAGGTTTATTTGAAAATATTTTTGAAGGTACTGACCTTGAAAAATCGGGAACGTTATTCAGAGGATTTACAATCGGTTCAAATCGTGATTTATCGGTTAATTCGGGATTCAGGTTGCAGTTGAAAGGGAACCTGTCGGATAATATTCAGATTACAGCAGCGCTGACGGACGAGACAACCCCGATACAACCTGAGGGCAACACCACAAAAATTCAGGAACTGGACAAAGTATTTATTGAACTCAAAGGAAACAAACTTTCGTCAACCCTGGGTGATATAGAACTGGATTTCAAAGGAGGAGATTTTTTTAATTTCGGGAGAAAAATTCAGGGAATAAAAGGTGTGGGGGATTTCGGGTTTGCTGATATTATGATTACAGGTGCAGTCTCCCGCGGTAAATTTGCATCTAATTCTTTCAATGGCACCGATGGAGTACAGGGACCTTACAGGCTTACAGGTGCGGATAATGAAATGAATATTCTCGTCCTCTCAGGTACTGAAAAAGTATATCTTGACGGAATACTCATGAACAGAGGTCAAAATGCGGATTACGTAATTGATTACGGAATAGGAGAGATTACCTTTACAAACAATCGCCCTATTACCGGATATTCGAGAATAGTTGTTGATTTCGAATATACTGACAGACGGTATTCCAGAACTTTGTTAGGAGGAAATACTAACTTCAAATTTCTCGATAATAAACTTACTCTTGGTATTAATTATGTAAATGAATTTGACAGCAAAGATAATACAATTGATTTCGAACTTTCCGATAGCGACAGGGAAATTTTATCAACCGCCGGAAATGACAGAAACAAAGCAGTAAAATCCGGAGTAAGTTACGCCGGGCTTGACACCAATTCAGGTCTGGGATTAGGGTTATATGCAAAGCGCGATAGTATGAACGGTAACGCAGTTCTGACATTTTATCAATATGCTCCGGGTACTGACAGTTCACTTTATAATGTTCAGTTTTCATTTGTTGGTAACGGTAACGGTTCATATAACAAGAGGAGTTCACTTGAATACATCTTTGTAGGTCAATCCGCAGGGAGTTACGACACTATAGTATTTATTCCGATTCCGACTGCTTATCAGATTGCAGGTGTTAACCTAAGCTATGTCCCGTTCAAGGATAAAAGCGTTTCAGTGGATATTCAGTCCGCATATTCACTGTTCGATGCCAACTTGTTCTCTGAATCACCGGTTGTAAAAACAGATGGCTTTGCGTTTAATGGTGCAGTGAATTTCAACCAGACTGACGTCAGTTTATTTGGCGTAAAATTTAAATCCTTCAAAGTTGAACTTTCAAATCGGGTAGTTAACAAAGCTTTCAACTCGCTCGACCGCTTAAATTCGGTTGAATTTTTACGTGATTATAATGTAACCGACGATACCAGAAAAACTGAAAACCTGATGCAGGGAAATATTTTATTTAACCTGAACAATTTTGTCAATCTTAACCTTAATGTCTCTCAACTCCGGAGAGGGGTTGCGTTTTCATCCCTTCGAAATATAGGGGAATTGAAAATTTCCGGAGATTCTATTGGGTTACCAAATTTCATTTATAAACTTGAATACATTAACAGCGAAGACGATGATAACTTCATTAACGGAAAGTGGATCAAGAATACCGGAATAACTTCGTGGAAGACGAAATTGGGTTCGGAAGAGAATAATGCGGAACTTGAACTTAGTTTTGGACTTAACTCTGAAAGGAGAGAAAACGCAATTACAACAGGAGGTATAGATAGTCTGCAAACGGGCAGCTTTTCTTTTACCGAACTTATCCCAAGAGTTGATGTAAAAAATATTTTTAATTTCGATTTCTTTGCGGAGTTTAAAGTTAGGAACGATGATGATGTTCAGTACGGTTCACTGTTTGATTTGTCTAACTCCTACGAGCAAAAGTACGGTTTAACATTCAGGGGTGTAAGATGGTTAACGCTTGGAACAAACATTTCAATTCGCGACCGAAAATATACTGATCAGGGAAGTTTGATTGGAAATACCGATAACAATACCGTTCTTGTTAAATCGCAGATTCGGATGAACCCATTTGATGATGCAATCAGAACGGATATATTTTATGATGTTTCAAGCGAGAGAACAGCAAAAATTGAGCGTGTATTTGTTAAGGTTCCGCCTGGTGAAGGGAATTATCAGTATTTAGGCGATATTTACGGTGGAGGTCTGAACAACGAGAACAACTTTCAACTGGTAAATTTCGGTGGTGATTACGTGCGATTGAATATTCCTACTAGCGAACTTTTTCCGACGATTGATTTGAGAACTTCAGTTAAAATTAATTTAAAACCGCATAAATTCTTCGACCTCTCAGGAGATGGTTTTATTGAAAACCTTTTTAAAAATTTCAGTGCAGAGTCTTTCTTCCGAATTGATGAAAAGAGCAAAGATCCACTAACTGATAACATTTATTTTCTACAGTTAGGTACTTTCCTCAACGATTCAAATACAATTCAGGGGGCTCAGTATTTTCAACAGGATATTAACTTTTTTGAAAATAATTCGTCTTATTCACTTAGGTTAAGATATATACAACAGAAAGGGTTCAACCAGTTCGCTTCAGGAAATGAAAGGTTAACCAGTATTCAACGATCCATAAGGTTTCGTTTCGGGCTTATGGAAGGTATCTCGCTTCAGATGGATATATTTAATAAAACTGATAACAACGCAGCACCGAAGAACTTACTACGAAACCGTGCAATTAATTCAGACGGAATTTCATTTGATTTCACATATAAACCTATTCCTCAAATTGAAAGCGGGTTTTTAATTAACTTCACCCGGGCTCAGGATAAATTCCCCCAAACACCAACTGATGCGGATATTAACTACCAGACACTTCGATTTATTTATTCACTTTTTGGTTCGGGGAGAATCAGGCTTGAAATTGAGAGGAGTGAGGTAAGTCTGAATAAAGATTATTTTTCAATACCATATGAGTTGACCGCTGGGAGAGTGGATGGAAAAAGTTACTATTGGCGAACAGTGTTCGATTACAATATAAGCAGGAATCTTCAGGCCTCGGTAATTTATGATGGTAGAAAGGAAGGAACACGAAAAGTTATTCATGAAGGTAGAGCACAATTTACTGCATTCTTTTAATTTTTCAGCGATTTTTTATTGCTTTTTCAATGTTATTACAATAATGATTGCATTTAATTTACGATTGAATTTCGCCAAATTGCTAAAAAAGGAACTATAAATGCGTAAAATCATTAAATCAGAAAAGTTTATTTTATTAAATGACAAATAGCAAAAACGAAAATGAATTAGACGATAATTCAGAGTTACAACCTCATAATCGTGAATTATCAGATAGCCAAAGTAACAAAAATTCTCCACCTAAATCAGAAATAAAAATTGTTGAACAATCTGAATCTCACGGAGATAAAACTCCTGTAGATTCTGAGCAACAACACAACGAAAAATCTGTTCCGGAACCGGGTAAAGTTAGTGATGAAGTAAACAATGTCATTGATACCGGTGAGGAACAAATTGATGAATCAACTGCTGAGAAAGATTCAACTGATAAACCTGAACAAAATAAAGCAGATCACATTTCGGACAAAGCTGAAGATAAAAATAATTCTTCCGGGTCGAATTATCAGATCTCGCTGGTAAATGAAGATGAATTATCGGTTGTAGTAAATACTTCGAGGTCTGTAGAAATTGAATCCAATAGCAACGACGAAGGTTCACCATTGAACCAAAAGTTGTTAATCAGCAAAGGCAGAGATAACAATACCCGTTCTATTGAAATACGGATAAAAATCCTGCGGGATGATAGCGGTGACCCGGTAATTGATATTCCAACCGAGCCTGGTATTTTGATTCCTAATCCCGAAGTAGCCGATTTGATAGAGAAAGACAATATGAAACCTGTTGTTAAAACTGAGGACATGATTATAGCTGAGAAGATAGGCAAGGATAGTCCGCATCAGAAATTCAAAAAGATTTACGAAAAAAACTTTCGCATCGGGCTTATCGGTTCCATTATTGTTTATCTGATTGCTGTAATCGGATTTGCGGCTTACGGTAAAAGCAAGAGCAATCCAACTTCCGATGATATTGTAACGAGGCTTATTGTAATAGAAGATGTCCCGGCAAAGGTAAACCTTCAAAACGCAGAAGATCCCGGAAAGCCACCGGAAGAAGAGACCGAAAACACTGAGGTAAAAGAAAAAATTATCCCGCGAAGAATTCCGATCCGACGCAATCGAATTACACCGAGGACATACAACAATATCAGCGAAGACATATCGAAGGTTGATACAACTTCAGTAGATACGACAACCGGTAAAAACCTGACTGCGATTGATACTACCGGTTCAGGTGATACTGCCTCAGGGAGAGATACTACCGGTGGTCTGGAACTGGAATTTGCGGAAAATGAAATTGGTTTGAAATTTAATTATCCCGTTAACTGGAACATTATTCCGGTCAGTGAAATTGATAAGAATAAAAAACCGTACGAAGGTCTTATAGTTGCCGACACCACGCTTAATCCGGGCGACTTGAACATCTTCATCAATGTTGATTCAAAGGATATTGCTTTCAGCCGGGAAAAGTTCGAAGAAGTTTTTGAAATGGATAATGATTCTATAGTTGCTTACAAATCTCAACCATTTGTTAACGGCGAGGATACTTCGTATGAGTATTACATGCTATTCCCTGAGCATACGCTTCATATCAGAGTCAGCATACGACAGAAATATTACGATCAAATGAAAATGCTAATTGATAAATCAATAAAATCAATTAACATTCAGCTACCCGATACTAAAACTTCAACTCCTACCGGATCCGGTACAAGTCCCCAAAATTAAATTTTAGATTATTTCGGATTCCGGAAAAAAGAACCCAACTTCTATTTTTCCGTTCTCGACTGAATCAGAACCGTGAACAGCGTTTTCAGATTTGGAATTTGCGAAAAGTTTCCGGATAGTACCCTCCTCTGCTTCTGCGGGATCTGTAGCGCCTATGAGCTTCCGCCATTCAGCTACTGCGTTTTCTCTTTCGAGTGCAATCGGAATACATGCTCCGGATGTCATAAACTCAACGAGGTCTTTAAAAAATGGACGTTCCTTATGTATTGCATAAAATTTCCCCGCCTGTTCACTTGTTAGTTTAATTAATCTCATACCGATAATCCTGAATCCGTTTTCAGAGATCATACGGATGATATTTCCCTGCACATTTTTTTTAACCGCATCAGGTTTGATGATGCATAAAGTTCTTTCCATAAAATAATTTACAATATATTTAGTTTGTGTAGTGTTAATTTAATGACTCGTTTGATCCGGGAGGTTTTGCAATCTCCTGACTGACTGTATCTTCAGTTTCAAAGTAATGGGTAACAGGGCATCTTCGCGGTATTAGTTTCTTTGAAACGATTTCCTTTACTGACGGGCAGGTAGAGTTAGCCGACAGACCAGTTATAGTGCAGATGCTAACTTCCTCAACTCCTTCAGGCATGAGGAAATATGCAACCGGGAAATCGAAATCTTCATCAGCATAAAGTTTTTTCATAAAGCGTCCCCAAATCGGCGCTGCTGCCTGACCGCCCTGCCCATAGCTGCCGCCAAAATTTATCCGTGCATCATCAAATCCTACCCATACGCCAGCTACGAATTGTGGTGTGTAACCGATAAACCAGGCATCGGTATAACTTTGTGAAGTACCGGTTTTTCCCGCGGCTGGTCTATGAAAAAAATTCCTGACAGTTGAAGCAGTTCCGCCATTAATTACATCCTGTAACATATCCGACATCATATAAGCAACTCCCTCGCTTAATACTTCCCGTGTGTTGGGTAAAAATTCATCTATCAGGTTACCATTGCGATCTTCAATTCTTTTAATTGCAATAGGCTCAACCCAAATTCCGTCATTTGCGAAAGTACCGAAGGCATTTGTTATCTCAAGTGGTATAACCTCCGCCGAACCAAGCGAAATAGACAGGTAATTTGGAATTTCTGTTGTAATTCCCATTTCGTGGGCAAGGTCAATTACTTGATTAATCGGTGCAAGATCCATTGCCGTTCTGACTGCAACAACGTTAATGGATTTCGCCAGAGCAGTTCTCATAGAAACTTTACCACCGGTGCCACCACCTTTTGGAGACCATATTCTTCCCCCGACGTTTACTTTAATGGGATCATTTGAAATCATGTAACTTGGAGTATAACCGTTATTGAGAGCTACTGCATAAACAAAAGGTTTAAAGGTTGATCCGGGTTGCCTTTTAATTTGCGTAACGTGGTTCAAGCCGTATTTGGTTCTTACTTTAGGATTTGCACCCACCATTGCCTTAATTTCACCGGTCTTGGGATCTAACACAACAAACCCAACCTGAATTGTAGTAATAAGTTTTTTTACTGTATCAATAACGTTGGGATCGTTTTTCATCCTGTTGAAAATCTGTTGACGTTTTTCTTCAGTCTCAGCTTTTTTATATTCTTCGGAAAACTTAATATGCCTGCTTATTGCAGAATTCAGAACATCCTGATTTCCACGCCAGCTCCAATACCTGTTAAAAGATTTTTGATAATTTGCCAGGTGTTCATTTACTGCATCCTCAGCGTGCTTTTGAAATCTGGTATCAATGGTTGTATAAACTTTTAGTCCGTCGCGGTAAAGATCATAACCGTAATCTTTTGCGCGACGTTGTAAGGTTTGTCTGACATATTCAGTAAACTCAGGTGCAATGGAAACACTCTCCTCTTCCTCAATTTTTTGTGTAAGCTTTATCGGATCTTTGGATGTCAGTTCGTATTGATCGGGTGTAATATAGCCTGATTCAACCATGGTCTTTAAAACAATGTTTCTTCGGGCAAAGGAATTATCCATTTTATCAACCGGATCGTAATTGGTTGGAGATTTTAATAATCCGACAAGCGTAGCAGCTTCGTTGAGATTCAGATCTTTTGCTGATTTTGAAAAATAGGTTTGCGCAGCTGCCTCTATCCCGTAAGCTCCGTTTCCGAAGTACACCGTATTGCAATAATAAGCTAAGATTTCTTCCTTCGTATAGGTTTTCTCTATTTGCACGGCAGTCATTGCTTCCCGCAACTTCCTGTTGAGTGTAACCTCATCGCCGATGTACAGATTTCTGGCGAGCTGTTGAGTAATTGTGGAGGCACCTTCTTTCGTTAAATCCATCGCTATTATGTTCTTCACAAATGCTTGAACAATGCGCTGAATATCAACACCCCAGTGGTCATAAAACTTCCTGTCTTCCGTTGCAATTAAAGCCTGAATGAAAACCGGCGCGATATTATCAATAGTAACCTGTGTTCTGTTCTTGAGGAAAAATTTATCAATCAAGACCCCGTCATCCGAGTATATTTCCGTTGCCTCTTCCAGTTTTGGGTTTTCAAGTTCTGAGAGCGAGGGAAGCGATTGAGTTAAGTAAAACAGATATCCGCAAAATGCAAGGATGATGAACAACATTGAAAAAAACACAAAGGAGAATGAAACCCGTTGAAATTTTTTCTTCCTGACCTTTTTTCTCCGAAAATCTTTATCAGAGAAATATTTATCGAGGTCTCTTTCTTTATTATTTGATTTCTTTGCCAAACTTAAATAATTTCGTTAACTACTTCTCTCTTTTTTATATCGTAATACCTGTATAGCTCGAGTTTTTTATTTGAGTATTTTGCATAAGTGAAATTATTTACCCAATCCCCGAGATTAATGTACATTCCTCCGTTGTGTAGCAGTTTAAAAGGCTTATGACGATGTCCCATTAGGACGTAATTATAACCTTCATCAATTTTTTTTATTGCAAAATCCTTTAATCCATCCTTAGTTGAGTAATCTTTTTTATCGGTGTGGACTCTTGAGGAAGATGAAGTTGACCTTGCAAGTTTAATTCCTATATCAGGGTGAATAAGCGAATAAAGGAACTGGTTAAATTTGTTCCTCAATATTTTTTTTAAAATCAGGTAACCTTTATCGTTGTATGCAAGCCCGTCACCGTGGTGGATAAAAAACGATTTACCATCCTCATTGAAACTAACAGGTTCAGGTTCAACTTTTATTCCAAATTCATCTTCAAAATAATTTCCCCTCCAAAAATCGTGATTACCCGCCAGATAATTAATTTCAATTTGATTATTAATCAGGTCGGACAATTTTGTAAAGAATCTATAATTCCCTTTCGGAACGACTTCGCGATACTCAAGCCAACAGTCGAAAAGGTCACCAACAATAAAGATTTTCTTTGTATCAGCTTCAATAGATGATAAAAACTCAACAAGCAATTTTTCCCTGAAGCTTTCATCGGATCTGCTTTTCATTCCGAAGTGAATATCGGAAATGAAATAAATCGAATTACCGCTCAAAAATTATTTAACTGAAATAGATTTAGAGAACGATACCTTGCCCATTTTACAGATCCCGTCGGATTCGTTACAGTATCCGAAGCCCACTTTACCCGATACAACAAGTTTACCCGATGAGGTATTGTCCGGGATTATAAAAGTATAAATAACTTTTGAGTTGGAAATGTAATCACCGGAACCTCCTGAATAATCCTGTAAATGACCGGAAACATTGCCTTTTGTTATGGTTACTGATACCGGGGGTTCCTTAGGGATTTTTACTCCCTTCGCAGTATTAAATTTAATTGTCATTTTCACTGTTTCACCGGGCTTATAGCTGTTTTTATTGGTTGTAACAGTGATTGTCGGCTTTTTCTGAGCTAAAACATCCTCAGATCTGAACGATAATAAAACGAACGCGAGCGCCAAAACAGATAAATAAAGTTTGATGTTCATACTGATTGTTTTAATTTCGATTTTTAAAATAAAGAATTTATGTTTTATTGCAAACTCAAAATTCCACTATTAAATAAAAGCAGTTTTGCTGAGTTTGTTCCACTATTGACCGTTAACTGAAAAGTTATGGGATTCAATGTGAGCGTAAGCATTGTGGTTGTGTATGCTTTCGAAGTTTTCTGCTTCAACCAAATACCAAATGATGTTTTTGTTCGCCCTTAACCTTACCACAACTTCACGCACGAGGTCCTCTACAAAAACGGGATTCTCATACGCCCTTTCAGTTACATATTTCTCATCCTCCCTTTTCAGCAATGAGTAAAGCTCACAACTCGCGCTTTCTTCAACAGCGCTTATAACGTCTTCAATCCAAACCGTGTCCCTGAACCTGACGCTTACAGTAACCTCACCTCGTTGATTGTGTGCGCCGTGTTTTGATATGCTTTTTGAGCATGGACATAGAGTTGTAACCGGAACTTTAACTGTGAGGATGAAGTCCCCGAAATCTGAATTTTTTACGGCATGAAATTTTACCTGATAATCTATAAGCGAAGGCTTACCGGTAACCGGTGCTTTCTTCTCTTTGAAGTATGGAAACTCCATGACGATGTGCGAAGTTTTTGCGTGAAGCCTCTCCCTCATTCTGGTCAATATCTCATCAAGAGAATTTACGTGAATTTCGTGATTCTGATTCTGAAGTATCTCAACGAACCTGCTCATGTGTGTACCTTTAAATTCTTTCGGAAGATCAACCGTCATTTCTACTGTGGCTATCGTGTGCTGAATTTCATTATCCTTGTCTTTTACAGCAATAGGATATTTTAAATTCTTAACCCCTACCTTATCTATCGGTAACTCCCGTTTATCTTTCAGATTTTGGGTGTCGGGAAGGGGTGAAATTTTATCTGAATATTGTATATCTGTACTCAATCCCTTAGTTTTATTAAATGGAAAATTATATGGTTTCTGTAATACATTCAAATGGCGTTTTATTGCAATCTATGAAAACACTGAATGTTTTACTCCCTGAATTTAAAACAAAATTCCAAATAAAAAGTTTGTCAGTAACAGGAATATTGGCATCCATAATTTCGGTTTGTTTTAAAAAATGAAACGTGCCTTCGTTGCATTCAGTGGGTAGATTGCTCAACTTGTGCCTGTATTTCATAAGAAATATCATTATGTCCCCGATCCCCGGATAATTTTTTTCAGTAACAATCCCGATCAAATCCCAATCGGATGGTTTTGAAATTATCCCGCATTCTTCAAATGCCTCTCGGGAAGCACATTTAAACGGTGATTCTGCGGGTTCACATTTTCCACCTGGCGGCGAAAGCAAACCCCGATTAGGTTCCCTCGCCCTTTCGAGCATGAGGTAATCATCGTTTGAGTTTTGTATGTATAATAAAGTGGCGAGTTTCAAGTTTACAAAATAAAAATGATCAATGAATTCAAACACCCATTGACCATTATATGACCATTATAAATTTTTGGTATAAAATTTTACTTCGATTCCCTGTGAAGTATACGCTTCCTTGTCCACTTGCAGTATTTCATCATCTCAAGGCGCTCTTTGGTGTTATTTCGGTTTTTTGTGGTGACGTAAACTGATTTACCTTTGTGAGGCCCTTCAACGCTTACAAGTTTTATATTAATTCTTGCACCTTCTTTTGCCATTTCTAAAATTAAATTTCTTGATGAATAACACATAATATAAGCATTATCAATATTAATATTGGTGTAAAAAATAATCTGAACCTGTTTAATTTATCAGAAATTTTAAAACAAAAATATTCAACGCCAAAATTATATGAACGTAATCGTTCTGGTGAATGCGTATATTTGTATAAAACTCAAAATATTCAATGAAAAGAGACGTTCTTGATAAAGGATTTATAGAAATAATAGACCACATCGGTAGTGATCTTACGGTTGTTAACTCCGCCAGAGTTTCTTTCGGCAAGAGAAAATCTCAATATGATGAAAACGACAGAAAACTTGTAAAGTATCTTGCTAAGCACAAACACTGGTCTCCATTCAGACATCTGGTGGTTCAGTTCCATATTAAAGCACCGGAATTTGTAATGCGGCAGTGGTACAAACATGTAGTAGGGATTGAAACATCATCGAGTTATCCGACAAAAGATCACGCATGGAATGAAATCAGCGGGAGATATGTCCCGGTGAAAGATTTTTACCGTCCTTCAAATTGGCGCAAACAATCCGACAACAACAAACAAGCTTCTGAAGGTAGTATTGAAAACCAGATCGCAGCAGAAGAAATTTTTGATGAGTGTATGAACGATATTTTGGATTCATACAACAGATTGCTCGAGTTAGGTGTTGCAAAGGAACAGGCTAGATTGTTGCTTCCGCTTAACCAATACACTGAGGTTTACTGGACAGCATCTTTTCAGGCAATTACAAATTTTATTGAGCTTCGCGACGAAGATACTGCGCAGTGGGAGATTAGACAGTATTCAATTGCGATGAAAGAAATGGTTACTGAAATTTATCCCGAAACTATGTCAATCTGGTTCAGCAAATAATCGAGATTCCTCGTGGAAAATATTTTAACTGCTGAAATTTTAATGTAAATATTGTTCGGAACTAATACATTGAAGTAATGGAAATAATGGTGCTTAAAATTGGTTGTGATTTTTGAAAGGTATCGAAATCATGTGCAGGTTTTATTTATTCTAATTACCGGAAAAGATGTTTTTAAAAACGTGACCGGCGATATTAGGATTTTCTTTAAACCGCCGGATTGAGTATTCGTACCAGCGTTCACCGAACGGAACGTAAATTCTAAGTTTGTAACCTTCTTTGAGTATTTTATCCCTTAAATTTTCCCTTACTCCCAAAAGCATTTGAAACTCAAATTTATCCTTTGGTAATTTAAGTTCATTAATGATTTTAATTGACTGATCAACGAGAAAATCATCGTGTGTTGCAATCCCTACATACGATCCGTTTGACAGTGCAGTATTTACAAGTTTGAGGAAATTATCTCTCACTTCCTGAAATCCTTTGAATGCAATTTCTTCCGGTTCAATGTAAATACCTTTACAAATTCTAAGGTTCACTTGTCCGGTGGAGAGATTTTCAACATCTGCGAAACTTCTCCGCAGGTAAGCCTGAATAACAATTCCCATCTGATCGAACTCTGTACGAAGAGTATTAAAAACATCCAGAGTCGTTTGTGTTACTGATGAATCCTCCATGTCAATTCTCACGAAAATATTCCGGTTGGTTGCTTCAGAGAGGATTTCTCTCATATTGTTTAAGCAGAATTCTTTATCTATTCCAAGTCCCAGCATCGTAAGTTTCACCGATAAATTGCAGTCAAGATTATTATCTGTAATTGCCTTGAGCACGTCTATGTTATCTTTAGTTGATTTCAGCGCTTCATCTCTTTCAGAAATGGATTCTCCAAGAACGTCCATTGTAGCTTTGAAACCCTGCACATTTAAAGCCTTTACAGCGCTTACAGCATCGGATAGCTTATCTCCCGCAATATATTTATTTGCGAAAATTCTGACAAAGTTTCTGGGTAAAACAGGCAAAGTGCCTACAACCAATTTGTTGAGGATGCTCATTTAATTGCGTTTTTCAAAAATAATTCCTTACAAACTGTTATTAAAGTCAGTGAAAAATTAATGTAGTTAGAAAAATCTTCTCGTATTTTGATAAAAAATAGTTTACCATTGTATGTATTCTTTTTAATTTTAAATGTCTTATGACATAACGTAGATCTAAAGTGTCAAAACAATTTTCTTTATTACTATCTTTTTACCAAAATGATTAAGTTTGTACTAAGAAAAGGGCATTAGATATGGATAGCGCCAGCTATCCGAAAATTTATAAACTCACCTTTGGCCGGGTAATATAATTCTAATGTTCCTTTTCTTTTTTTTTATTCGGTCAGTTTTGTTTTTCCGTTATTTGTAAAACAGGATTACAATTCCGTTGCAGTAAATTCAAGCGTTGAGGTTAATCATAATGTCAAATAAAAAATATATTGCATTACGAATCATACTACAATATTTACCATTCTGTTCTTAACGACGATTATCCTCTTTACTTCTTTTCCCATAATATTTTTTATTATTTTTTCATTATCGAGAGCTTTTTGTTCAAGTTCGTTTTCGCTTGTATTAAATTCAACCTCAATTTTATCGCGCAATTTACCATTTACGGAGAGTGCAATCACGACCGAATCCTCTTTAACGTATTTCTCTTCGAAATGCGGCCATGGTTGCTTTGAAATTGATTCCTGATGGCCAATCCTTTGCCAGAGTTCCTCACAGATGTGTGGGGTAAAAGGTGCAAGGACCAAAATGAATTTCTCAATTATTCCTTTTGAAATTGTGTCATACTTATATACCTCATTTAAAAAAATCATCAACTGTGCTATCGAGGTATTAAATTTCATATCACCATCTTCAATATCAGTTGTGATTTTTTTTATTGTCTTATTTATGATTTTCAGCTCCTTTTCTTCCGGAGCCCTGTCAACAATATTTGATTTTATTTCCCCCGAACTTTCATCAATTATGAGTCGCCATGTTCTGTTTAAGAATCTGTTCATTCCTGCAATACCTTCAGTGCTCCAGGGTTTGGTAGCTTCAAGCGGTCCCATGAACATTTCGAACAGGCGCATGGAATCAGCACCAAACTCATTTATTACCTCATCGGGATTAATTACATTTCCGCGGGATTTACTCATTTTCACTCCGTCTTCACCCAATATCATCCCCTGATTGAAAAGTTTCCTGAACGGTTCATCATGTGAAACATACCCGAGGTCAAATAATACTTTCATCCAGAATCTGGAATAAAGCAGGTGACCTACCGCATGTTCCGAACCGCCGATGTAAACGTCCACAGGCATCCAGTATTTCTCAATATCAGGATTACAAAATTCCTTGTTGTTATCAGGGTCAAGGTAACGCAGAAAATACCAGCTTGAACCTGCAAGTTGCGGCATTGTATTGGTTTCGCGTTTAAAGTGTCTACCGTCTTCAGTTGTCACGTTAACCCACCAGTCAATTGCGGCAAGCGGTGATTCACCTGTCCCGGTCGGGTGATATGATTCTACTGCTGGTAATTCAAGCGGTAATTCACCTTCACTTAATGCAAACTGTGTATCGTTTTCGTGTAAAATGGGGAATGGTTCGCCCCAATATCGTTGTCTCGAAAAGAGCCAATCCCTTAGTTTATAGTTTATTGCTCTTGAACCAATCTTATTTGCTTCAAGCCAGGTGATTACTCGTTCAATCGCTTCATCAGTTTTAAGACCGTTCAGGAAATCAGAGTTTATACAATAACCTTCTCCCTCGAAATATTCCGACCCACGTTGAATATTTTCAATGTATTTCAGATATGAGTCATCTCGGCCTGTTAAACCTGAAACTCCTTTTCCGGAGATAATTAATTCGCCGTGTTCATCGCTCTTGATTTCTTTTATTGCGTGATCTTTTAAATGCACGGGAATAACTACCGGAAATATTTCCAGATTAAAGATTCGTGCGAAATCGTTGTCCCTGCCATCGTGCGCCGGTACGCTCATAATTGCACCGGTTCCGTAAGATATGAGCACATAATCAGAAATCATAACCGGAATTTCTTTTCCGTTTGCGGGATTTATTGCATAGGCTCCGGTGAAGACACCCGTCTTTTCCTTAGCAAGTTCAGTCCGTTCAAGGTCAGATTTCTTTGCCGCCTTTAATTTATAATCATCAACGCCCTTTTTTCTGTCAGCAGTTGTGATTAAATCAACCATTTCGTGTTCGGGAGAAAGCACCAGATATGTTGCGCCGAAAATTGTATCGGGACGTGTAGTGAAAACTTCAATAGAGTGGTTCGTGTTTTGACCGGGAGATTTTATGCGAAAGATAATATTTGCTCCGGTTTTTCTCCCAATCCAATTCCGTTGAATCTCTTTTATGTTTTCAGGCCAGTCAAGTGACTCTAATCCTTCCAGTAATCTATCAGCGTATTTTGTTATCCTTAGCTTCCACTGCTTCATATTTTTCCGGACAACCGAGAATCCCTTCTCAAGTTGTTCCGCAACTTCTTCATTTGCTAAGACAGTTCCGAGCTCAGGGCACCAGTTGACAGGACCGTCTGCAAGATATGCAAGCCTTTGTGAATTTATGAATTCAATCCTCTGGTTTTCTGTTAAATCTTCTGGTATTGGAAGTTCACCTATAGGTTTAGCTTTTTGGTCGGCATCGTCGAAATAGGAGTTGTACAATTTCAGAAAAATCCACTGCGTCCACCTGAAAAATTCGGGTTCCGATGTATTTACCTCCCGATCCCAGTCGTAAGCGAAACCAATTGATTTCAATTGGTGCTTGAATTTTGCTATACATTCGGCTGTCCTGATTTTTGGGTGGATACCGGTTTTTAGTGCAAATTGCTCTGTGGGTAAACCAAACGCATCCCACCCCATCGGGTGAAGTACATTAAACCCTTTCATTATTTTAAATCTGCTGATTATATCGGTGGCTGTGTACCCTTCCGGATGGCCGACATGCAAGCCTTCACCGCTTGGATACGGAAACATATCAAGCGCGTAATATTTAGGTTTACTTTTATCAAGCTTTTCAAATTCCTGAGTCTTAAACGTTTTTTCAGTTTCCCAATATTTCTGCCACTTCTTCTCTATATCAAGATGATTGTATTTCATGTATAAATTTCAATTATAAACAAACTACAAAGTTAACCTTTGTATTAGATTTAATCAGTGCGAAAATCCGTTGGATTAATGCAATTTAAAAATATTGACAAGATGAGTATATTTCAAAATGACACCGGTTAAACTCAATGCGCTTTTTTTCGGAACTCATCCGGATGACGTCGAACTGACCTGCAGTGGTACACTTGCGAAATTGAAAATGGAGGGTATGTCTGTCGGGATAGCAGACCTCACAAGGGGCGAACTTAGCACACGGGGAAATTTGACTGTACGGAAAATGGAAACTGATAAAGCCACAAAAATTCTTAACCTCGATTTCAGGACAAACCTGCAGCTGGAAGACGGTAACATTGTTAACAATGTAACGAACAGAAGGCGCGTTATTAAATTACTTCGCCTTACAAAACCCGAGCTTGTCTTTGCGCCTTATCCGCTCGACCGGCATCCAGACCATATCAATGCAAGCAATCTTATAAGAGAATCGGTATTTTATTCAGGGCTCAGAAAAATTGTAACCGCAAAACTCGGAGTTTTCAGACCACGAAAAGTAATTTACTATTCACATGCCTACGATATTCCTGTAACTTTTATATTCGATATAAGCGATACCTTCGATATAAAAATGAAGTCGGTTGAAGCTTTTGAGTCGCAGTTTTTTAATCTTAAAAAATCCAACGGTCCGGAAACTTTCATAAGCCGGAAAGATTTCAGAGAGTACGTATTATCTAAAGCGAAATATTACGGTTTTAAAATCGGGGTTGAATATGGTGAGCCATTTTTTACATACGAACCCGTAAAGGTTGAGGCGGGTTATATTTCACATATATGAATATTGAAGGGAAAAAAATATTGGTTTTTGATATTGAAGTTGTTGCGGATAACTTCGAAGAGTACGATGAACGTACAAGGGACTATTTGTTAAAGTATGCAACAGATGAAGTATCCCGGAAAAATACAATTGACTCGCTCGTATTTTCGCCGTTTACTTCAATGCTTGTTGCAATAGGTATGTTGGATGTTACGAAAAATAATGGTGCCGTGCTGATGAATGCACCTGAAGGGACGTATCTCATTCCACCTGATGATAAGGATATTAAATATATTTGTGGGAGTGAGGAAAAAATTCTTGAAGACTTCTGGAAAAAAATTGATAAAGAAAAATATGATCTGTTTGTTACGTTCAACGGAAGGGAATTTGATTGCCCGTATCTGATGTTGCGTTCCCTTATACTTGACATTAAACCGACATATAATCTTATGAGCGGTAGTGATTTCACATTTCGGAATTACCACTTTGATATATTAAAAGAGTTAACGTTCTTCAAACATTCTCCGACAGGAGCGAGGCGGAAATACAATCTTGATTTTTATTGTAACAAACTAAACATTGATAGTCCTAAAGCTGGCGGTGTTAGCGGTGATAAAGTTGGTAATCTTTACAAAGCGGGCGAGTACCAGAAAATTGCAGATTATGCGGCAGGGGATATAATTGCTGAAGCCGCTCTTTTCGAACGAGTTAAAAATTTCTTTTAATCTTAAAAATAAAATAACACAAAATAATGAATCCAAATCAAATGCAGAAAATGCTCCGGCAGGTAAATAAAATGCAGGAGAAGATGAACGAAATTCAGTCTGAACTTGAAAACAAAATTGTCACTGAAGAGACCGGTGGCGGAATGGTTAAAGTTACTGCCAACGGGAAGAATCAAATCATAAAAATTGAAATTGAAAAAGAGATTATTAATCCGGATGAATCGGATATGCTTGAAGACCTGTTGATAACGTGTATCAACAAAGCGATTGAATCTTCTCAGAAAATGGCAAATGATGAAATGGCGAAAGCAACGCAGGGAATGATACCAAATATTCCCGGACTGAACCTTCCGGGAATGTAACCGGAGATGAATTTATCTGATTCACTTGAAAACCTGATTGAGGAGTTTTCAAAACTTCCTTCAATTGGTAGGAAAACCGCACAACGGCTCGCTATACATATTATTAAGCAACCACGTGAAAGTGTAGCACGATTTTCTGAAACCCTGCTGAACGTTAAAGACAGAATAAAGTTTTGCAGAATTTGTTGTAACATTACAGAACAGGATATATGCAGAATCTGTAATTCTAAAAAACGTGATACTTCAAAAATTTGTGTTGTCGAAGAGCCGCAGGATGTAATTGCAATTGAGAGAACCAACGAATACAACGGATTGTACCACGTCCTGCACGGTAAAATTTCGCCTCTCGAGGGTGTTGGTCCGGATGATATCAGGGTTAAAGAGCTAATCGAACGTTTAGCACGGATTGAAGTAAATAACGTTTCGGAAGTTATATTTGCGCTCAATGCGAATGTAGAAGGCGAAACAACAATTTTGTACCTGACGAAACTTTTAAAACCCTTGGGAATAAACACAACCCGCATTGCGCGTGGGATCCCAATCGGAGCTGACCTTGAGCTCACTGATGAAATTACGCTGGCGAAGGCAATTGAGGGAAGAGTAAATGTCTAATACGAGGAATCAAACGGAATGGTTCAGAAATTGGTTTTCAAACAAATATTACCTTGATTTATATAGCCATCGGGATGAATTTGATGCCAAAAGATTAATTGATTTGATTCAGCGGACTATTCCTGTCAATTCACAAATGCTGATACTAGACCTTGCCTGTGGTGCCGGCAGACATTCAATTGAACTTGCAAGGCGCGGATTCAATGTTACCGGTATTGATTTATCACCGTTCCTTATAAGTGAAGCAGAGAAAAATTTTAAATCAGCTCCTGAACTGAATTTGAAATTAAAATTTGGGATTAAGGATATGAGGAAATTCGACTACCGTGAAAAATTTGATATTATAGTTAACTTATTTACTTCGTTCGGATATTTTGAAAATGATTATGAAAATTTTAAAGTAATTGAAAACGTCAGGAAATCCCTTAAGCATGAGGGATACTTTGTTCTGGACTTTTTAAATGAATCGTACCTTAAGGATAATCTGGTAAAGCGGTCAGTTGATAAATTTGGAGAATTTAAAGTTGAACAAACGCGGAGCATTCAATCAGGATTCGTAATCAAAAAAATTGTAATTAAAAAAGCGGATGAAACGAAAATTTATTACGAAAAGTTAAGGCTTTTTAGCGATAAGGAACTTACATCTGTATTCAGAAAATGCGGTTTCAGAATATTAAAGCGAAAGGGCGATTACTTTGGTAGCGCTTACAATCCGAAATCATCAAAGCGGTTAATTTATTTTGTGCAAAAAAACTGAAATATTACTTTTTGTGTCTTTAATATTTTTAGTCGGAAGTTGCGGATTATTCGATACCAGATCCGTTGAACCGCCATCCGATCCGAGATCTAACTACAGCCCGCCAACTTCACCCGATATTGTACTTACTAACCTCCAGTTCGCTATTGCTGAAAAAAATCTGAATAATTATATCTCATGTTTTTCTGATTCCGTGCTAACCGGAAAAGTATTTCATTTCGTCGCCGATTTAAGCACTAATGCACAGTATCCTATCTTGAGCAACTGGAATTTCCAGCAGGAAAAAATTTACTATACAAACCTCATATCACAAACTGACATACAATCATCATCTAATTTATTTTTATCTAATCCGCAGGCAATTACAACACCTGATAGCGTAATTTACGATGCAGATTACGTGCTCGTTTATTTTCATAATGACCCGTCAGTTGCAAAAAATTTTAACGGGAAGCTCAGGTTTACAATGTTTCAGGATTCCCGGAACTTATGGTCAATTACACGCTGGCAGGATTTCAAAAATGATTCGGGAGATACTACCTGGAGCGAACTAAAAGCCGCTTTTGTAAATTGAACATTTACTCTAAATATTCCTTACTACCGGTTGCAATAATAATTTTATCATTTTTTTATTCGTGTGATAATATATTTAGCCCGCGGATTGATAACAGTTCCTCTTCCTCAATTATAACTGACCAAAAGACAATCGAAGGTGTATTCCAGAATTTTAAATACGCTTATACCTTCAAGGATACCCTTGTTTATGGTAACCTGCTTGCTGATGATTTCATTTTTATATACAGAGACTACGTTAAGGGATATGATGTTTCATGGGATAGGCAAACTGATATGAAGACAACAAACGGACTTTTTCAGAACTCTCAGCGACTTGATATTATCTGGAACAACATCGTTTATCAACAAGGGGATTCACTGAATGTTTCCGTTAAGAGGAGCTTTAATCTCTCTATCACATTTAACCCAAGCGATATTGTGCTGTTGAATGGTTTTGTTGATATGACGCTCTCAAGACCAACAGTTGACGATAAGTGGATGATTAATAAATGGCGCGATGAGAGTTTTTAATTTAAATCTACAAATAGCCCGTAAATTAAAAACCCCGGCGTAACCGGGGTCAAATTATTTTTCATTTCGAAATCAACCTCATAAATAAATTATCATTGTTCTTAATTATTGCTGATTAATTTGTAAAGATCTTCGAAGTAATATTTTTGGTAATATTCCGGATTGCTTAAGTGGTTTGAGAGCAAATCATCAAACTGAGCAATTGTTATTCCCTGATTGTATTCCTGCTTAAACTCTGTTAAGATATTATCTCTGGTTGATAGAACAATCAACGATGGATCGTTCAATCGGGTGTTTATATTTGCAGGGTTAGAGTAATTGTAAATGTCCCGGTAAAACTCAATGTAAAATCCGTTATCATCTTTATTAATATCGAAAGTTTTATAATAAATCGTTACTGGAAACCTATCCTCCTCTTTTAGGTTATAGACCAAAGACCGTTTGCTATTTAACCAACTCGAGAGGTCATCAGATTTTATGACTTTCTTTATGATAAACTGTTTCATCTTTTCAATATTGTCATTGTCATTTCTAACACAACCATGTGAAAGGTCCCGTTTATCAGAATAAATCAGGTGATTTTTATTTGTTCCATGAAAATAGCGAAGTGAATTTTCATCGTAATGAACAACGAAAAGTCCCAGCGGATTTTTAGGACCGGGGGGAGTTGCAGGAACGTGAGCTTTGTCTTTATCGGGATCTTTCCATGAAGGCCAGTTTCTGATTTTATAAGCTTCGAAATGACCGGTGTATGTTTTATTCCGCGAAGTTCCCACAACGTTATTCCACGTATCTATGAATAGTGTATCGTTTTTGTAAACCTGATAGAGGTGTGATCTGTATTCGGGAATATTGAGCTCCCAGATTATTTCCGGGCTTTCCGCAAGAAAATTTTCCTTTATATCGTATCTCACTACGTAATTCAATACGGTATCAATCGCACCTTCTGAATTTGTAACCTCTTTTAAAGTTCGCTTTATATCTCTTGATTCGAGCGTCTTGTCTATATCCCTATCGGAAATTATAGGGAATTCATCTTTAAGAAAAACCTCCATGCTCAGGTCAGCAACATCGAGATCCTTTGCCTCTACTTCAAATGTTTTGTAGCCGATTTCATCGCTCGTGTTAGATTTATCGGTTGAGCTTGCTGAATCCTGAGCAAAAAGTGGCCTGAGTCCGAAAGATGATAACACAATTATCAGTACAGCTAGATTTTTAAATGACATTTTTTATCAGTTACTTTTCTAAAATCGGAATAATTTTATTTATTTAATCGAATGGCTAGTTACCAACCGTGTGCCATACAGTTTTTGTTTCAGCGAATTTATTTACTAACCGGTAATTTTCAAATTTTTCGTTATTGTATAAATCTTCCGGTTGGATAAAATAAACACGTTTTACATTATTAGCGGAAAGTTCAACGAAGGTTTTTTCATCTAAAGTTTTATCTGAATTTAAAATTGAATTAACGCCGTAATGACCCGCGAGATGTTTATATAATTCAGCATTGTTACCGGTCAAAATATTAACTGAAGACGCGGGAAAATCACTGGTGGCAATAACCTCTGCAAGCGTTAGAATAGGTAGGGAAATTTTATGATCAGTTATTGCAACTACAGCATTACCCGCAGTTAGTACCGGCAGGACAAACGAAAGAAAGCTAAGTAACGGCGAATTGTTCTCAGGAACAATTATTCCGACAATGCCCATCGGTTCAGGTATGGAAAAATTAAAGTATCCGTCTTGAACAGGGTTAACAGTGCCGTGCAACTGTGTCCATTTATCTGCCAGCCCCGCATAAAAAATGATGCGGTCAATTGCAGCTTGTACCTCACGGTTACAATTCTGATTTGATTTTCCGGTAACCGATTTAATTTCATCGGTAAATTGTTCCTTCCTGCCTTCTAACATTTCCGAAAGCCGGTAGATAATCTGTGCGCGGTTGTATGCTGTCAGTGAACCCCACGCTTTATAACCTGCCAATGCTGATTCAACAGCATTACGAAGATCCTTTCTCGAAGCTCTCGAAACGTTGCAGATTTTATTGCCGTTTTGTTTTTCAAATACTTCAAAATATCTCTCCGATTCGGTCCTTGTAAACTTCCCACCGATGAAGAGCTTGTACATTTTCGGTACCTGTAACCGTTGGGACATTTTAGTGTGTGATTAAATTAGACAATGAATTAATCTCTACGCCACCATGCGATGCATCATGGATAACTTTCCCGCCCTTTATCAATAATAGTTGCGGAGATTTATGCGGAACATTGAACTCTGAAGCAACTTTATTTGAAATTTCACGCTCCGTTATCACATTAATGAAGTATGGTGTAACAGAATTTTTGTATGGAAAATTATCCCACTGATTTTCAATCCGGTCAAGTGCTTTATGACAGATCTCGCAACGATAGCTATGTTTGTAGATTAAAACGTAATCATCATTGCTCTTAATATTTTCAACCGCTTCGGGTGATTCAAGTTTTTGCCAGTCCATTATAACTCCTGTATTAGTTCGATTAAAATTTTATTTAATTGTGTGTTGGCTTTTTTCAGGGCGGATTTTCTATCCGCAATAATTAATGTTTCGCTTCTTGTCTCTTCCGCCATTTTATCAGCCAACAGATGTCGGGATATTAAACCAATTCCGACGAATTTAATTCCCGCATGAACGGCAGCGATGTTTTCCGGTACCATGGAATAGCCCGCAATTGCACCTCCGATTTCGCGGTAGAATCTTGCCTCAGCCTCAGTTTCACCGGCCGGTCCCAAAATACCAATGTAAATTCCCTCTGAATATACTGACTTATTTTCAATAACAGTTTTTTTAACTTTTTTAAGTAATCCTGAATTATAACAATCGCTCATATCCGGAAACCGGACTCCAAGTTGATTGTCGTTAGGACCGATGAGAGGATTGTCGCCCATCAGGTTAATGTGGTCGTGAACGAAGCAATACGTCCCTTCGTCAAGTCGCGGATCGAGGTGACCAACTTCGTCAATTGAAATTATTTTTTTGACGCCGCAAAATTTTAAAGTGTAAATCAAATCGCCGATTGATTGCATCGGGATTCCGTTGTAAAAATGTAACCTGTTTTTTACAATTAAAAGGTCAGTATTCCCCGTTCTGGCGAAAATGAATTTAGGGGATCCATCAGTTTTACTAATAACATCCGGAGCAGCTTCTGAAAATAAAACTTCGTTATTAAACTTCATTCCGTCCGGATAAACGAAATTGCCGTCAGTTACAACTGCCAGCGATGGTTTAAAGTTTTTCGGGTAAAAATTTTTAATATAATCAGCGTAAGATTTTACTCTCTCTTTTTTTGAACCCATTATAATTTCCCTATAAGTTTTACTGTTAATTTTGTCAAACGCGGTTCGGCGATTCCGGCTGCGTGTACTATTTCTTCAAGAACGGCAACCTTCAGTGTATCGGGGAAACCTTCGTCGGTAATTATAGATAATCCCAGAGTCTCAAACCCAAGTTGCCTTGCAACGAGCACTTCAGGAATTGTAGACATGCCAACCACATCTGCACCGAGCTTTCTTACCATCGCATATTCAGCGCGTGTTTCTAAATTCGGTCCCTGTACAGACAGGTAAACTCCTTTATGCAATCCTATAGAATTTTCCAGCGCCGTTTGACTGCAAAGGTCAATCAGGCGCTTTGAATAAAATGCAGATGCAGGTGTTGCATTATAACGGAAGTTCATGAGCGGTGTTGTAAAGTGAAAGTTGACATGAGAAGTTATCAGCATTAAATCTGTTTTTCTGAATTGCGGATTGAGCGCTCCGCAGGCATTGGAAACAATTAAAAATTTCACCCCCATTAATTTCATAACGTATAACGGAAAAGTTACCTGCTTGTGAGAGTAACCTTCATAGAAGTGAAATCTCCCTTGCATTGCGATAATTTTTTTCCCGCCGATCTTACCTGAAATAAGCTTGCCGTGGTGAGTTTCAACCGTTGAAACGGGGAAGTTCGGAATATCACCGTAATCAATGTTTGTTTGGTTTTTTATTTCATTAACCAATCCGCCAAGACCCGTACCAAGTATGATTCCGATCGGGTGATTATCTTTGAAGTATTTCGATATGTATTCGTGCGCTTGTTTGTAAGCAGCGAACATTACTTTACCTCAAAATTATCATCGAACGGGGATTGCCTGCTGTTGTATCTTTTCATGGCTTCCTGTTTCAAGGCCTCCTCGTTTGCTGGTTGTTCATCAATGGTTTTTATATTAGTGTCCGTTGATTCTGGTTTTTCTTCATTTGTTGCCGAACTGGTAAGCTCCATTCGAAGAATTCTTTTTCGTTTCACAAACTCATCGAACTCGTTCAGTTTATCAGCAATGAAAATCTTTACATCTTCGATTAACCGGTCGTTCCGGCTTTTAAGGTCTTCCAACTCCTGCTTGCGTTCAAGTAATTCTGTTTCCAGAACCTGCCTGTATTCCTTCGCCTCAATCTCCGCTTCCTTTCTGATAAGGTCGCCTTTCTTTTTTGCGTTTTCAATAATTTCGTCCGCCAGATCCTGCGCTTTTACTATGGCTTTCTGAAGAGTCTGCTCGTTTTCTTTATAAACCTCAACATCCGAAATTAAAGATTTCACCTGATCGGTAAGATTACGGTTTTCATTCAATAGTTTCTCATAGTGATTGCTGAGGGTTTCAAGGAATGCATCAACCTCGTTTGAATCATAACCTCGCAGAGACCGTTTGAAGTCGCTTTTTTTAATGTCGCGGGAATTTATGCTCATGATGTTTTATTTTTAATTGTAATTTCTGTTACCGAAAATTGCGCTGCCTGCGCGTATCATGGTTGAGCCTTCTTCAATGGCAATTTCATAATCCGATGTCATACCCATTGAGAGAATTTCCATCTCCGGTTGATTTGATTTTATTGAATCGAACAAGGTTTTCAAATCGCTGAAATTTTTCCTGATTTCGTTTTTATCGCCGTCAAGTTTTGCAATTGTCATAAGTCCGCACAGTTCGATATTTTGAGTTTCTGCAATTTGGCTGCAAAACTCCCGCGTATTTTCAGGATTAACGCCCGATTTTGATAATTCTCCGCTCGTGTTAACCTGAACCAGAACTTTAATGTTCCTCGCAACAGCATCAGCGCGTTTTTTGATTTCGTCAACAAGGTTTTTGCGATCAACCGAGTGGACGAGCGAAACGAAATCTATTACGTGCTTTACCTTATTCGTTTGAAGATGCCCGATGAGATGCCATTTAATGTCGAGACTTTTGAGGACATCTTTTTTATATCTCAACTCCTGAACTTTATTCTCCCCGAAATCCCGGTGACCAAGTTCGTAAAGAATTTCAATATCGCTGCACGGAAAAGTTTTGCTGACTGCAACGACTTTAATATCATCTGCTGACCTTCCAATCCTGACACAAACGTTGTTAACACTTTCAAGGAATCGTTCATAGTTGTCCTTTATTTCACCCGATCTCATAGAAAACGAAAAATATCTTTATTTTTAAGGATTTTCAACGAACAAAAGTAATATAATTTATAGGAAATTCAGGCGTAGAGCCAAAAATCCGGTTTTGTAAAACATCCTGCCTTTATATTTTAATGCGTAAAAAATAATTTTGTCAAAATTGACGAAATAATGTTAAAAGATTTTGCCGATGACTTAAAAAGTTTACGGGAAGGTAAGGATATTACTTTAGAGGAAATCTCCGCTCAGACAAGGTTAAGGGTGTCGGTATTGCAAAAGCTGGAAAGCGGTGATTTTACTTTTCAACCGGCAGCTTACATTAAAGCTTTTTTAAAACAGTACGCATCAGCAATAAACGAAAATCCTCAGGAGATAATAAACAACTTCCTTGCGGCGAAAGAGGGGAGATACAAGAGGAAGAGTTCCGGATTTAATGAGAAAATAGAACTAACTTCTACAGCCGATGATAAAATTCCGGAGACTCCGGATCAGGAAAAAACTCTTCCGAGGAAATTACCTGAAAGGGATCGGGTCGAGAAAATAAGGTCAGAAGAAAAAATGGAAGAGAAATCTGCCGGCGATTATTACAGTGGCTCGTTCTTCAGCGGTGAACGTTTAAAGAAAATCATATTGTATCTGGTTGGTGCCGGATTTCTTGTTGGAATATTTTTTATGGTTAAGGCTCTCTTTTTCACTGATGATGCAGAAGAACAGGAAATCGTCAGACAACGCGGGTTTAATGAAGTCTTAATGGAGAATGAACGGAAATTGCTCGGTAAACGAACGGAAGAGGAAATTCAGGACTCAATCAGAAAAGCTCAGGAAGAAATGATGAAAATTGAAAACCGCGATTCAATTTCATTGGAAATTATTGCTAAGGGGAAAGGGAAAATTTTTCTTGCAATTGATTCCGTTAATTTCAACAATCCAACCGAATATGCATATCTTCCGGGCGATACCGGACTTTACTTCGCAGAGAAATTTTTCCACTTTGGAGTAAACGATCCCTCAACGATTGAAGTGCTTGTAAACGATATAAAAGTTAAACTGCCCCAACGCAGGTTCAGAAATCTGCTGATTGACAGTTCCGGTGTGAATTTAAAACCTCCTAACGGTTAGTCATGGATATTAAATCTGCCGGGAGAAAAGTTGCTGAACTTAGGAGAAAAATTACTGATGCGGATTACAAATATTACGTGCTTAACCAACCCGATATTGATGACTACAAATACGATATGCTATTTACCGAACTCCGGAAAATTGAAAAGGAATTTCCATCTTTAATCACCGCCGATTCACCTACTCAGCGTGTCTCCGAAACCCCAACGAAGAAATTCGATACTGTAGTTCACAATACACCGATGTTATCACTTTCCAATTCATACGATTTTTCAGATCTCGATGATTTCGACAGGCGAATTAAAAACGCTTTGAATGGTGAAAAGTACGAATACGTTTGCGAGCTGAAATTTGACGGACTGGCGGTTTCATTAACTTACCGTAACGGCAAACTTGCAACAGGCGCAACGCGTGGCGATGGGACGGTTGGCGATAATGTAACTTCAAATCTGAAGACGATTCGTTCAATTCCTCTGAAAGTTGAAGGTATAGACGAGTTTGAAGTTAGGGGAGAAGTATTTATAAAGAAAGATGATTTTATCAAAATCAATCAGGATCAGGAACGAAACGGTGAAAAGGTTTTCGCGAATCCAAGAAATACCGCCGCAGGTACGCTTAAACAAAAAGATTCAAAAATGGTAGCTTCAAGACCGTTGAACTTCTTCGCGTATCAGGTTATTTCCGACAACATTTCTCTACCCACACAATTTGAAAACCTTGAAATGCTTAGACAGTTGCGGTTTCCGGTGAACGATAAATTTAAAATTGCGGGCAATATCGAAATCGTTAAAGACTATTGCAATCAGATTGAAAACATCAGAGATGAACTCCCTTATGAGATTGACGGTGTGGTAGTAAAACTGAATTCACTTAACCAACAAATCCGGCTCGGATCAGTTTCACGTTCGCCGAGGTGGGCTATTGCCTATAAGTTCAAAGCGAGGCAACAAATCACGAAAGTAAAAGACATTAAATTGCAGGTGGGCAGAATTGGAACGATTACGCCGGTTGCCGAACTTGAACCGGTGTTCCTTGCCGGTTCCACTATCTCACGCGCAACTCTGCATAACTTTGATGAGATACAACGGCTTGACCTGCGCATCGGCGATTACGTAAAAATCGAAAAAGGCGGAGATGTTATTCCGAAAATCATTTCAGTTGAAGATAAAGGTAATCATGGTTCGTTACCGAAATTTACCTTTCCGGAAATATGCCCGGTATGCGCAACGAAACTTTTTAAACCCGACGATGAGGTAAATTACTACTGTCCGAATTTTAATTGCAAAGCACAGGTAAAGGGCAGGCTTGAACACTTCGTAAGCAGGAATGCAATGGATGTTGAAGGGCTAGGTGAAAATATAATAGAGTTGTTTATAAATCTGGGTTACCTTTCTGATGTTGCTGATATTTACGATCTCCACAGGAAAGAAAAAGAGCTGAAATCAATCGAAGGGTTCGGGGAAAAGAGCGTGAACAACTTACTTTCCTCAATTGAGAACTCTAAACAGCGACCGTTTGAAAAGGTACTTTTTGCACTTGGGATCAGGCATATCGGCGAACGAAGCGCAAAACTGCTGGCTGACCATTTCAAAAGTATGGATGCGATAGCAGGTGCAAGTCAAAGTGAACTGAATGAGGTGTATGAAATCGGTTTTAAAATGTCTGAAAGTATCGTTACGTTTTTCTCGGATGAAAAAAGTAAATCGCTTTTAAACCGTCTTAAAAGTGCCGGTTTAAAATTTGAACAGGAGGTGAGGCAACCGGGACAGCGTTATGAAAATATTATCGGGAAAGTCTTTGTGCTGACAGGGACTCTGCCTGGTCTAAAGCGCGAACAGGCGAAAGAGCTGATTGAAAATGCGGGCGGAAAAGTTTCATCTTCGGTAAGTAAAAAAACTGATTTCGTACTTGCCGGTGCCGATGCGGGTAGTAAACTAAAGAAAGCTGAGGAACTCGGAATAAAAATTTTGTCGGAAGACGAGTTCCGGAAAATGTTGCATCCGTCCTGAATGCGGATGTATCAAGGCATCTGGCAATTTGCGATTTTATGTTCAATCAAAATTTCTAACATCCCAGCCGATCCCTTCCTTCCTGAGAAAAATGTAAATTTTGTTTTAAACTGTTGATTGGGTTCGGGCGAGTATGAATTACGCGGGAGAATGTTAAGATAACTGTAAAAATGGATTAAGCCGCCCTGCGGTAGTTCCGTAAAGCGGCTTGTTTCCGTTAGAAGTGGATTTTAATTGAACCGTTCGGGGAATTGTTTTGCAATTCCGTCCGTTAAAATATCGGCGAGTTGAAGCATGTGATGAAGCGCATCCTCGTAACCTCCGAACGATTGAGTATAGTCACCCTTCAGAATACTGACTGAGTAAGCGATAGTGTGGGTGATGTGCATTTCTAAAGCCGCACCGGTTTCTTTCGCATTCCAGTTATCAGGATTCGCCGCTGCAAGGAAATCACCGATGTCTTTTGCGTTGGCATACCAGTCTTTAACCGCTTTATCAAGAGCCTCCTTATTGTCATCTCTTGCAGCCTGCAATACGGGAACGGCATCCTGAATGTGAATCGTCAGTAGTTCAGCAAGTTGATTGCCCGCAGCTTCACCATAAAAAGGTACGATTGCTGCGCCAATGTCTTTTTGATTCTGGAGTAAACGTTGTAACTTCGCATCTAATCCTTTGGGATCGTTAAAAAATGCATCCACAGTTATCAAGGTCCAGTACATGTGTGCAGACCACAATTCCCGCATCGCTTTGTTAAGCTCGTAATACTTTTCAGTTTTATGTAACGGAGTTAATTCGGTTGATGCAGCGCTGTTCATTTCTGAATGATCCATTTGCTGCGCATTTGCGGTAGCTACCGCGATAAATAAACCTAAGATGATTGTTAATTTTTTCATTTCTTTTTTTTAATTGTTACACTCTGTTAGAGTAAGTACTCAATGCAAAGGTTACAAAAAAATTTCGGGGCGGGAAATACGAAGGGGAGCAGAAATCTGAATTTAACGGATAATAATTGCTAATTGCCTGAAACGGTCAATAGTCATATTTATCGTTGAAAGTGAATTTTTCATTTCGGGAAGAGGGGAATAACCTGCAAAGCAATACCGGGTAAGAACTCATTGCTCTTTTTCAAGATTCTGCGTAAATGAAATGTAAACAATCACAGCGCGGGGTCTGTTGCCGGATTTTCAACTAAAGAAAGGATTGTTAATCCTCTCATTCAGATCGCGCTCATATAGTTCTTTTTTATCCGGAATGTTTTCCATCATGAACCCGTAATATTTTCTGTAATATTCTTTCATCGCAGATTTATCCCGTTGTCCTCTGATTTTTTCTTCGATGGCTTGTTCTTCAGCGAGGTGATTAATAACGTAATATTCCATTGCGCGGATTCTGTCGTCCGGTTGGTAGGTGTTTACTGAACCGCATGACTCGCATTTGATATTTATAGCGTTGAATGAGTAAACATTAATATTGAGTTCACCTGCACATTGCGTGCAACGATGGATTTTCTTTTCATCAATGTGCGACTTAACATTTTCAAGAACTTTCCTTGCCGCTTTTGCGTATGTTTTCACTTCAAACCTCATGAACTCATCATTCATCCATCCGATAAACCTTGTGAGCTTGGAATACTCAGCCCCCTGTGAAAAAACTTGAATGGATTTAATCAGCTCAGCCTGCATCTTACTCCATCCCTCCTCACCCTTCTGTGAAAGTTGTTCGACAGTCTGGTACTTCAAACCGTTAAGTACATTGTGGATTGGTACAGTATCGAACTGCAACCCCGAGATAATTTCATCCAACGGAGAATCTGCCTGAGTGAGGATATCATTAAACCGGTCTTTTAATTTACCGAGAAAAGTATCCCATCTTTGAGTTAATTGGCCTGATGACATAATGTATAATTAAGCGGGTTCAAATAAAATGCTGCCGCAGAAGAGGCAGTTGTCATATTGCATTTCTTCGAGCCGGGGCGCTCCGCAGTTTTTGCATTTCATGGTAGAGTGCTTCTCCTTCTGCATCCCTTGCGAATATTTTGTTATTGTAGCTGAAGCATTTTTAAAAATGTCGTTCATACCACCAAATGGTTTTATCTTTTGGTAATACGATTTTATTTTAGCATCAATATCAAAATTCCGGATAGCCTCTTCAAGCGCGGGATTACCGGATGAGGAATGTTTGATAAGTATTTTTTCGTACACCTTTCTAAGTTCTATAGGGAAAGCTCCGCGCGAGATTTTCATTTCAGAATTTAATAATACTGTTTTAATATCGTCACCGAGCGGAGCCACACCGTATGAATTCAGTATTTTATTCCAGTTCTCATCACCGCCTTTCGCGGACTGGAATGCAGCTCCTGAAACTGCATCAATTTCACGATTGAAATTTTTTATTGCCTCGTCCATTACTTAAAATTCTATATCGCTCGCCGATCCCGGACCGGACATGTTTTCGTATTTCGACTTAAATTCGTTCATAAGAGTCTGCATCTTCATACCGAGCGAAAAGTCACTCATCATTTTACCGCTCCAGTATGAACCTGCGTTTGAATAGTCGGCAACGGTCATTCCAAAATCTTTCAGAACGTCCTGCGCATCCCGACCTTGCTTGCCGAGTACATCCTGAGCAACCATCGCCTCTACATATTTTTCAAATGAAACACCTTCGCCTGCAGCCCGGGCACCTGTACCGGCATTACCCGATGCGCTTGAGTTAAACGCCGCAGAATATTTTTGAGTGATTGTAAAAGTTGTGTCGTTCTTCATCCGTGCGAGCCATTCATTGTTTACGCGATCCCACTTCGGAGCGTCAATCCCGAGTTGTTTACATACATCATCCGTTGTACTCCCTGATACTAACTGTGCGTTCGCCTGCGCCCATTGGTCCAGGGAAATTCCCTCAACCGGGTCTAAATTTGGATCTGACATGGTGTTTTGATTTTATGTTTTGGAAAATGTTAATTGAACTGCCCGGTTATTCAGGCAGATACGCAACATAATCAATTCATTTTGAAGATTCAATTTTAGTTTTTATTTATGGTGAAAATTTTCCGGCGGATGAATTATCTTAAATCAGATTTATACTATAGCATTATAATGGCGCATTCGCTTAACAGGTTCGGGTTGCCGGATTTCATGATGATTTCTGGTTAAAGAATAATGAGAAGGATATGAGTTTGCATCGTAATAATCTTGGGATAAAGATTCTTCTTCAGTCGGAAGTGAAATAAATTTTATTATGAAGACCATCGTTCCGGTAGCAAGAGGGAAAAGGTATCCGAACATTATATAACTATTAAATGAAGAGAACCGCATTAAAATATTTCCACTATTCTGAGGATTGGCTAAACTTCACTGCGAAAGTTGCCTGAGAAATATAATAGTGTTTGAACAAACGTAATCTCACTCTTAATCAACTCTGTTTACTTCAATACTCTTCAGCCGGTGAACGTGTCCTCCTTCGGGCTTATTATCGATTTGCTGACAATAATCATTTCGCACTAAGTTTTATCGGTTGCTCATTTCCTTCAAAGAGAATGCAAACATTTTCTCCGGTGGGGTTATTAAATATTTCACCCATGAGAAAGTTGCTTTGTAATTGTCCGTTGTTCGGACAACAATGTAAAAGTTCCTGTCCTTGTGGTTCTGTTGTCTGATTTCAGCCTTTATGATTGAGCAAGTTGAATATCTTGTGCCGGTGTTGAAAATTTCCCGGTGAGAACAGGGAGGTGGGTCGTGGCTTAGAATGGTTTTTCATTGTTATTGATTTTGTATCTGTGCGACAATAACTTTTAATTCATCTGTTAGTTCATCTTTAGTTTTGTCTTCGTTGTGTATGAAAAAATCCGTTTTGAAATTTTTCTCTCTGACTTTTTCGTTTATCGTCTTTACCTGATCATCTGAAACGTTGATGTGAATTGCCTGATCCCTTGTCTTCACTCTGCCAAGACAGGTTTTCCATTCAGCATTTACTCCGATAGTTATAACTTTGAAGTCTTGCGTTAAGTGCTCAAGCATTGCGTCAAAATAACCGGATAGCCCGGTCGATTCAAAAACTATTTTGTCTTTATCCACCAGACTTTCGCGAATCCCTTTCTCAATTTCTTCGAAGACTTGTTTTAGGTATGCTTCATTATCAACATCTCTGTCTTTCTTGATTTTCTTAGCCCAATCTTCCACACGGATAAAGTTTATTCCAAACTCCTTGTCCATAAGAGTTCCAATGAAGGATTTTCCACTCCCTTTTTGTCCAATCAATAAAAATATTTCCTTTCTGTTCCTAGTCATTTTCTTCATTTTTAACCTGACCGCTAACGGGTTAGGGCTTTGCGTTCGGGCGGGATTTCAACGCCGAAACATTTAACTAATATACAAATTTTCATAGAAGTACAAAACCTGAATTTTGCACTTCAGACTGCCTGACGCAAAACTGGCTTTGGCAGCTGGTGTTCTGCCGTACGTGTCTGCAAACCATTGTTAGCATTGAGTTTCTGTGTCATTGTCGTGTCGGCTGTGTGTCGGGTGTTTTTATTTTTTTAAAATCGTTGGGAAAAAATTTTGAAATTCTTCTCTGCGTTGAAAAGGTGAAAGCTCTTTTGCAAGCTTTGGTCTGTGCGATGGCTTGAAGGGGCTTGCAAATGTGTGTGACTGCTGCGTTGGCTAATTTGTTTTTCTATACTCTTCCCAAACTTCGTCTATTGATTTCTTCGCTAATTCACCGTTGATTTTTTCAATTGCCTTTTGACTATATCTGTCAAATAGCACTTTCCCAATTTTGATTTGCTTAAAACATTCAGGGTCGTCTTTAACATTGAATACCTGAATTGCTGCTGTAACTTTTGGACCTGAATGATTTAACTTTTTTGCAAGCTGGTCTCTGCCTAAGTTATAAAAATCAAGCTCGTTCACTCGTTTGATTGCAACGACTGCCGCTCCCTGGGTCCCTTCTGGAACAATCGTTACCGGAATTCCCTCTTGTTTTACTATTCGTAAGTCAAGTGAAGGACCGTAGCCATTTTGAGTGAATGTCAAAGTTGAAACACCTGGAAATATTTGATTCCACTCTGAGCCTTGAACCAATTGTTTTGAAAGTTTTTTCAATTCAGCATTTGATGGTTGATATTCATTTCCCTGAATTGAATTTTCCATGATTGCCAAGGCACGTAGTTTTTCAATCGCTTCTAATTTTTTTCTACTGCCCGGTTGTAATAAATTACGGATTTCTTCAACCTCTGTATTGAAGAATACTTGAATGTCAACTGGTGGAGTTGTTGAAAGTGGAAGAACTCTTACTGGTAATTCAGTTTTTAATTCAATCTCAAAAACATTTCTTACAATATCACGGAAAAGCGTCAAACCTGCTTGTGCTTGAAAATATAAATACTGTTCGGACATCTCTAATGTGTAATGCTGTGCTGCGTCCCGCAAGCCATTTATTGATTGTAGTGTCAAGGTTTGCTCCTCATTAAGAAATTTTATTGCTGCATCACTAAAAGATTTCCGAACACAGGCACTGAAACCAATTGTTTCTTTTGCCAGCTTCTCTCTTATTTTTCCTCCCTTGTGAAGTATTGCTGCTTTCAAAAGCATTTCAAAAGAATGGTCAAGGAAAATCAAAACACCGTGAATTCTTCCGCAATCATTTGGACGATTAAACAACTCAATGCTTATTGTCAAAGAGTCAATTGCCTTTTCGTAAAGATGTCTTGCTTCTTTTTTCATTTCATGAGTTCACTTAAAGCATTTTGTATTTCCTTTTGTGTATCATCAATTATCTTAAATAAATCTGATGTAGTTCGCTTGTCTGAAAAGTCAGGTGCGTTGTTGTTCACGGCTTTCAGATCGTATTGCTTGTCTTCAATTTCTTTTCGTGACATGAACCAACTGCGTTCGCTGATTCTTTCAGGGCTGTCAATGGGTAAACGCAAACGATTGAGGCAATCTTCAAAATGTTTGTATTCAAGCGGGTTTCCTTTGTTCACCTTTCTTGGTCTGAAATCATCTCCCAAAGTCATATCATAATACCAAACTTGTTCTGTTGGTTTTCCTTTTTTGAAAAACAGCAAGTCGGTTTTCACACCTGCACCCGCATTTACGAAAACGCCACCGGGCAAACTGATGATGCAAAACAAATCGCACTCATTCAGCAATTTTCTTTTCGTCTGTTTGTATGCTGCTGTCTTGGTGTGAAACAAAACGCCTTCATCTATTACCATTCCGCAAACACCGCCATCAGCCAAACTATCAATGATATGTTGCATGAAAAGAATTTGTGCTTTGCCCGTTTTGTATGCAAACTGTGCCTGTGCTGCTTTTCCTTCCTTGCTGCCGAATGGGGGATTCGTGAGAATGAAATCAAATTGGTTTGGTGCACCTCTGAATAAATCGCCAAAGGTTACTGCACCTGTCAATGTATTCCCATGCCATATTCTCGGCAAGTCAATATCGTGCAAAGCCATGTTTGCCAGCAAAACCGGAATGGCTTCGTCTGCATCTTCTCTTCCAAAGAATGTTTCGTTTTTCAGCGAAGCAATTTGTGTGGGAGTAGGCGATTGCTGAATGAGATGTTTGTAGGCTTCAATCAAAAATCCTCCGGTGCCACAACAAGGGTCGTAAATCGTTTTATCCAAAGTGGGATTAACCACATCCACAATCAAACGAATTACTTCCCGTGGTGTAAAGAATTGTCCTCCGTCATTTTTCTTTTCTCCCAAACTCGGCAGCAGCCCTTCAAATGCCTGTGAGATGGGAAACATGTGTTGGTCGTCAATTTTTGCATCGCCTAACTCCTGCACTTTGTCAATCACATCCTGCATGTTGGTTACGCTGATAACAACCGTCTTTTCCTTGTTGATGAAAATTTCTGAAATCACTTTTTGCAAATCGCTTGCATTGGCATTGTCTTTCAGTTTTTTCAGAAACGGAAATAAATCTTCGTTAATAAACTTCAGGTAATTGTCTGTGCCTGCATGGTCCAACTCAAAGCGTTTCCATCCTTGCAATTTGCTGCTGATGGTTTCTTCTTTTGTTTTGCTTTTGTCGTAAGGCGCTGCCCAATCTCTCCAACGATAAGGCGAAGGCAAAACCGGTTCATACGATTGCCCTAATGCTGTTGCTCTTTGTTCTGCCTGTTGGTCTTTCAAATCCAAGTAGCGTAAAAAGAAAAGCCATGTGATTTCAGGCACATAGAGTTTTGCTCCCTTTGCTTTGTCTCTGCGAAGTATGTTGCAAATTCCTTTGATGGCTTTGTTCATGGAAGCCACCGAAGTAATTGCCTTGCCGTTATTTTCTTTTTTCTGCTTTGCCATTAAATAAAAAATTTATCCTCTTTCCATTTTGAAGGATTATTGATGATGTATTCCGAAATTGTTTTATAGGATTGTTCGTTACGAATGATGTGGTCGTGAAACCGTGATTGCCATTGAAAATGTTCCTGTCTATTTTTATTGCACCATCGTTTTACCGATGATTTATATTGATTGATAATTACCGACAATGAACCCGAAACGGGTTTGCCGAATTGATTTGGGTTTGATGGTAGGGACACGCCATGGCGTGTCCCTACGGTATCGTCCATGTTATCGTGTAGGGACATCCCATGGGATGTCCCTACATTGGCATTGTCGGTCAATTCAATTATACCATGCACATGATTGGGCATTACAATATGTTCATGCAAAACCGTATTCGGAAAATGTTTTGGTATTTCCAACCAACAATCATTTGCAATTTTACCTGCATCGTTCAAAATTATTTCGGGCGAACGATCATTCGCCCCTACGATTTCACCAAAAAAACATTCCCTGTCTTTTGTGCAGACGGTAATAAAATACAACCCTGCCCGAGAATAATCATATCCTTTTAAACGGACAGATTTGCGGTGATGTATGTTGGGATTGTATGCCATTAATTTCTATTTGCATTAAAATCAAACACCTCTCTCAATATGGCTGCCGGCAGGGCTTCTATGGCTTCAAGTTGGGTGGTGGTTTGTGTAATCAGTTTAAAATATTCTTCGTGCTTTTTGTCTAAAGTATCTGTGAGTTTTTTAATTACAGTTTCATCGGTAGGAACTGGAATTTTATACGACTGCAAATAGTCAACCGGAACTCTTTGTTGTCCTGCACTTCCGGTGAAATGGTCTTCTGCATTTTTTCTCAACTCAATTGTTCGCAAAAAATAATGAACCCACTTAGTGTAAATCGGTTTTGAAGGAGTGAACACAATATATTCAGATGAGCCATAACCGAAACCATCTTTCATTTCACTGACAATTGCACACTTTCCGTTTTGCATGCAAGGTGTAATCTTCGCAAATATAATATCGCCATTTTCAAAGTAGGTGTAGCTCTGTCCCAATTCATCATTAGGTCTGAAAAATATTTTTGTGATTTTTCCGGTGATGTCATCAACACATTCCATTGGCACGAATGAAGTCAGTTCTTTTGGGGTTGCTGCTGTTTTCTTTTTTCTCAGCTTATTAATTTTTGCAACATCGTCCAACTTCTCCCACTTCCAACCCTTTGGCAATTCGTCTCCTTCTTTGTAAGGAAAAACTTCTCTTAGCAATGCACCCTGCAATGCTTCCACTGCTTCTTTTTGTTTGAGCGCTGCCTGCCGCATTTGCTCCACCTTTTCCAATTTGGATTTTATTTCGGTGGCAATGCGTTGTTGGTCGGATTTGGATTTTGGAAGTTTTATTTTGAATCGCTTCACATCAGTATCGTTAATTGCAGGATACATTGCACCTTGCACAAGCGATTCAACATAATTTAAAAAGTTAGGAGAAATCAAATTCAGAAATAAATATTCAGAAGCAACTTCTTCAATTGGTCTTAGAACTGTGAATCCACTACTACCAATACTTGAATTATGAAATTGATTTACTACCGCAACAGCATTCAAGTTTGGTCTTACATTAGAAACAATGACATCATTTTCTTTCAGAATGTATTTTGCTCTGCTTGGTGCTGCGTTTGATAAAATTTCCCTGCTATCAACAATTTCTTTTTTGATATTGTCAATGCTGGAAATGTCAACATACCGAAATTGAGAAACAGAATTTTTATTGAATGTTTCAATTCTCTTTTCAACTAAATCAGAAATTTTTTTCTCTATTATTTCCATCATGCCAGCAATCTCAATTTAGTTTGGTTAATGTAAAAGCCGGGTTGCTCTGGTAGTTTCAGCAATGCTTCATAGCCACCATTTTTTTTCACTTCCTGTTCGTCAAAGAGTTCTTTCAGTTCCAATTCTTCAATACCGCCTTTGGCAAACAGTCCGGCAATGGCGGTAAGCACATTTTTAGTTGGCTTGGGCAATGGCTTCAACCAATCTTTATTTCTGAATGAAAACCCTCCGGCTCTTTCGGTTCTTGTTTTGGGTATGTAACCAAAACCCAACTGCGCCAGCACATCATACAAGTCGCACTCTTGTTCTTCCTCTAATTCACGAACCAATCGCAAAGCGTTTTCGCCACCGGGCAATTCATTCAGTAAATGTTTTCGTTCAATCGGGTTCACCCAAGTGTTACGCAAGGTTTCAAGGTCGGCAACTTTTTCGCTCACTGCCGAAGCCAATCGTTCTTTATAAATTTCATAAGGCACCAACACATCTTTGCCGTCTTCCTCACACAAAATGCTTTTGCCTTCGTCTTTTATTTCAATGGTAAATTGTTGCTCTGCCACACGAATAATGATGGGCGGTGGTGGTGGGTCACCAACTTCCCCGCCTTCTTTTTTAGGCGATGCAGGTTTTGAAATAAAATCTTTTCCAAACAGTCTTGTTGCGTTGGTGTAGTCATACAAGCGGAACATCATTTTGCTTCCTCTTGGTTCTCCAATTCTTGTTCCTCTGCCCACCATCTGGTAAAAACTTATCGGGCTTTTGATATACTTAAAGAAAACTACATTGTTCAGATTGGGAACATCAACGCCTGTGCTCAACAACTCAACTGTTGTTGCAATGAAATGAGAATTGTTGGAACCTCTCAACTCCGCAATCAATTCTTTGGAACTCGGCTGTGTGCTGGCTGCCGTGCATTTGAAAGCATACATTTCTTTTGGAGTTGTGCCATTGGCTCTGCACCAGTCAAAATATAAATTGTTCAGTTTGATAGAAACTTTGTCGGCATGAATTTCACTGGCACAAAACACAATTGTTTTCTGATGCACTCCGCCTGTTTCAATCATTAATTGAAATAAGTCATTGCACATGCTGTGAATTCTGTCATCAAGTAAGAGATGCTTTTCAAATTCGTTGGATGAATACACATCGTCAATTGCTTCTTCTGCAACTGCACCGCCTGAATAAGCATCAGAAATTTTCTTGTGCTTTATTTCATCCTTTGAAAGCAAACGATAATCAATATCGGGTTTGCGTTTGATTACTTCACATGCGGCTAAATAGCCATCGTTCTGTCCGTCTGCAATGCTGTATTCATAAACGGGTTCACCGAAATAGCGAAGGTTGTTTGCTGTTACCATTTCATCTGCTGTTGCTTCTTCGCCTTTTGTATTGGTCAGCGTTCTTGGTGTTGCGGTTAATCCGATATGAATTGCATCAGGGTTATCTGTTAATACAATGCTCCAGTTTCCCCATGCACTGCGGTGGCACTCGTCAATAATGATGTGAGAGAAAAAGTTTTTCGGAAAATTCTTTTTCCAAAATGCAGGTTCTTTGTCATCGCCTGTAATGTTCAAAGTTTGGTATGTAGCAATAAGAATTTTTGCATTGGTGTTCGGGTTGCCTGTTGTTACTTCCTGTGCATCGTCACCAAATATCCCCTGCAAGTGTGTGAGTGCCTGTGTCCGCAACTCGTCTCTGTCCACAAGAAACAAAGCCCTGCGTATGTGTCCGGCTTTGGCTAACTTCCAAAGCAATTCTTTTGCAATAAAAGTTTTTCCTGTTCCGGTTGCAAGGCAAAGCATGGCTTTCTTGTTGCCCTGTGCAATGCTTTCAAGAGTAGCTCTTATAGCTGCATCCTGATAATAAAATCGTGTGGCTTCGCCTGTCTTGTAGCGAATGAGCAATGCTCTTGCAGCTTCACTTTTTAGTTCAATCTGTTTGAAAGTTTGATAACGGTCAAACAACTGCTGCGGTGTTGGGAAAAGATGCAATTGAGCCGCTTCAATGATTGTTCCCTTGTCAGCACCAAACTCTGAATACATTTTTCCGTTGGTAGAAAAAGCGAACGGAACATTAAATCGTTTGGCGTAAGTCTGTGCCTGTTGCAGCCCAAGAGTTGCAGGACTTTTTTCTTTCTTCGCCTCTAATATTGCAATTGGTAATGGTGAGTGTCCATCTAAAATGGGAAGGCATAATAAATAATCACTTCTTCCTTTTCTGCGTTTGGGTTTTCCGTCAATGATGTCAGTGCCACCGGGAGTAACTTCCACTTTCACCAAATCATTAGTCCACCCAAGTTTGAGCAGAACCGGGTCAATTAAATCACGTCGTGTTTGTGCTTCGTTCCTAATCATTTATGGTCGGCTAAGATAAGATTATAGTAAAAGGTATTAATAAAGCGTTGGCAAGAAACGGCTCTTTTGGCTTTGCCTTTTGGGTTGGTTTGTGCGGTTGGAGCAAAGCCAAATGTGCCGTTTGCGGGCAGCCAAAGAATTTCAAAATACTTTGTGCGGTGGGAAAAAAATTAAAACACAGAAGGGTAGGCAATGAGTGTCGGCTTACTCGCTGTCCGTTTGTTATATCGTTTTTATGTCTGTGTTCACCTGTCAAAATGGTTTACTTTAAGTTTACTTTTTGGTCGTCTGTCCGTTGTTGTCGGGTCGTCTGTTACACTTGCTGCCAACGTTTTGGGTATTGCCGAAGGCGGGGATTTTTAGCAGAGACGTTCAATCGAAGAACGAATGTTGAACCTTGCACAAATGCCCAATCGGAGCCGTTCACCCCCGCTTTTGGCAATACCGTGTTATAACCAGTTTTTCTATTCTCCATCTTCAAGTTCTTCTGTTGTCGTCTCCGGTAACTCAAGTGTCTTAATTGGTTGAATTGCAGAACCAGCAATACCTTTTATGGAGTTATACATATGATTAGTGTTAAGGAGAACTTTTTGAATTTGTTTTTCTCTCTTTTTCCAGTGTCCCATAATTGAACGCTTTTCTGAGTTTAGGTCTGTCTGCATTTGTGTAAAGCCCTCAACTATCGCTTCTACTTGTAGTCGGAATTCAATACTTGTCAAAAAGTCATATAGCATAACCATTTTTTCACCTTTATTCTCTTGTGCAGACACCACAGAACTTAGCTGAATTATGCTCTCTCGTAGAACAACACACAGCCCTTTAAATTCGTCATATGAGCAAACCCAAATTCCTTCCACGAGTCCCATTCTTTCCATTCCTTTTGGAAATACATCAGTTACGAGAACTCCGATGTTAGCTCCTTTCTCACGAATGTCGTCTCTGAATTTTTCAAGCCAATTGTTTTTAAAGTCCTTTGTTCGTTTACTCTCATAGTAAATTGTTCCACAATTCTGTCTTGTTCTTGTGTGAACGGTTTGCAAACAGTCTGCACCTCTTTCACCTTTTTTTATTTCAGTAATGGTGTCTAATGGGAAGTTGTCTGATAACCATTCTTCAATACCTAATTCCTGAACCTCACCTTGAAGTTGCATAGAGCCTTGCTCTTGCTTGCGCTTCATTTCTTCAGTTAGCTTTTTCTGGTCTTCAAGTTGTTTTTGTAGTTCTTTTACAATTAACTCGTTTTTATCCTGCTCAATTTTCCTTATTCGTTCTTTTTCCTCTGCAATTTGTTGATTGAGTTTTTTAGCGTTTTCTGCCTCCAAACTCTCCTTCAACTCTTCCTTTTCCCGTTTAATTTTTTCAATCTCTGCTTTAGTCCTGTTTAATTCTTTTACCTGCTCGGATTTTTCTTTGAGTTCTCTTTCTATAAGTTCAATTCGTGCAGTTTGCTCACTTTCAATTTTGGATTTAAGTTCCTTTTCAATTGAAGCTCTCTCACTTTTTATTTGATTGCTAACTTTCTCGGCAATTAGTTTCTCTTGCTCTGATTTTTGCTTCTCTACTTCTTGTTTTTGTTTTTCAAGTTTGTCAAACTCGTCCTGAAATTTCTTTTTCTCTGCTGAAAATTGTGCGTTGTATTTTTTCTTGTATTCCTCGTCAAGCTGGTGAGCAATTACGTTGTTAACGTCTATTTCTTGTCCGCAGTTAGGACAGTTAATTTTTGTTTCATTTGTCATATCGTTGTCGTCTTTAAAATTGGCTATAACAACTAAATATACGCAACTCCCTCTACTGTTTCAACGAACATTAGCCGTTAAGCCGGTGGATTTGCACAGTTCATACGTTGACAATAACAGTTCTGATATTGCCAAACGCGGGACACCTCTGCATAATTCCATAATATCAGTATAGCGTTTATTATCGTTATCAATAAAACCCGTTGCAGATTCTATGAAGTCATGAAATTCTTTTGATACCGGTAATACACGAGGAAGTTTAAAAAAATTATGAATACGTAAACCTGATTTCACTTGATAAAACGGAAGTGCTGATGTTAGTTAAAATTTCTCCACTCCCAGAGAACGACTATCCACTCTGTCTTATCAGGTCCAATGTATGAGTGAATCTCTTCAAACCCAATCCGTTTATGTGCATTGAGAGAACGGAAATTTTGTGTAGCTATTTCGGTAATTGCAAATTCGTATTTTTTGCTATACACCTCCCGGTAATAATTATAACATTTGTCGAAGATACCCTGCCCGCGATATTTCTTATCAACACAAACTTGTCCGACGAGCATGTAATCGTAATCTGATATTTTTTGTTTTTTGTACGGGACGGAATCAAATACATTAAACATTGGCAACAGAATGGAAATTTCAAACCTCGAATGTTTGGTCATAGCCAATACATATCCAATTACTTCATCCTGTTCCTTTGCGATAATGTGTTTTTCGATATCATTCATTTTTTTCAACAAATCATAAGAGTGGTCAACTGTCACGAAACCCTGAGTTTGAATTTCTTCCGGATTAAGGTTTTTGGGTAAGTTTGATTTTTGTAATTTTAAAATTCCCTCTAAATCACTTTTTGAATTTGCGGTTGTGTAAGTAATCATCTTAAACTTTTTAGATTTAGGTCAAGTCCGGCAGCAACCTTTCCGTAAAACTGTACCGGTTAAATTTCCCTGCCCTGAAGAAACGAGCCCTATATAAATTCAGTTGGTTAAATTAAAAATTAACCTTGTTTAATGTCTTGATAGCTGTCTTTGTTTGTTGGCTAATAAATTACTCTTTGGATATTGCCTGCGGGTTGACTTGTGCGTTAGAAGTAACCGCCAATGTGCCATTTGTGTGTTGACAATCGAAATTCAATTTTATGTGCGTTGGGAAATAAATTAAAAACATTTTGTCGGGTAGAGTCTCGGTTTTGAGGATGTCCGGTTGTTGAAACGTTTCTATGCTCACGTTTGCATGACGAACAGGTTTACTTTTTCTGGTTATTAGTCGTCTGTGTCATGTTCGCGGTGTTGTCATACACTTACCGATAAATTATTATTACCCGCCCTTAATTTCCAAAAGAATATAGATTACAACTGCCTAAACTTTGCTATTGTACACAAGGTTAAAATTACCTCACAATTTCACAATGCAATTATTTCCTCTTGACGGTGCTGATTGTTTTGTTCATGCGGATTCCATTGCACCGGTAAATTAGCCACAACCGTGCGGTTTCAACTTTTGACTGATATGATGCCGGTGAGTTTTCAATTGTGCGGTTGGAGATGGGAAACAGTTGAGCTATGCCTTTTTGTGCAGAGGTTATACTCACTAATTCATATCTCATAAAAACAGGAGGTCGAATTGACCTCCTATTTATAGCGCATACATTTAATGAAATTAAACGACTACAAACTCGCTCGTATTTGTCGCGTTGTATTTGATATTGATTTCATCTCCGGCTCTTGGAACAGAAATTTTTGAGACCGGTGAATCGCCTGTAACCTGGAATGGTGCACCATAAGCGGGAATGACTTCGAGTGTAAGTCTGACTACAGGATCGTTATTGATAAGCGTTCCTGTGTCTTGAATTGAAATAACTTTTGCTTTAGCCGGCATACCCGTCATTGCAAGATTACCTTGCCCTGAAAATTTCTTCGCCTGATCTAAACCATAATTTGCCTGATCAACAAATTCCTGACCCATGAAAGTTTTCGTCAAAAAGCCGGATAAACCTTTGTTCACTGCTTTATCAGCATCGTTAATTGCTTCTTCCGTTGATTTCTTTTTTTTGAAAAACATTTGATTTCTCCTTTCTAAATTTTATTGATGTTGTTGATTAATATTTTTCTTTTACCCGTCAAACCCTACGATTACGATTTTGTCCGCGTTCCCCGGTTTAATTTTCACATCAATCTCCCTACCTATTACGAAAGTATGAGTATCGTTTACAGGAACTATGCGGGTAGTGTTTACAGTGTAACCTGCGCTGTTTAACGGTTTGACTTCCAGGGCAATTTCAATTTCTTCGAATTGATGAGTGTTACTCTTGCAACCAAAATAATTATTCGAGTGATGGATGCGCAACACTTTAGCACGAGCGGGAATACCTGTTTTCAATAGCTTTCTTTGCCAAGGCATAAACCCGCGCCCACGCAGTTCTTTGTAAACCGTAAAGTACAGCACAACACTAACTAACAGCACGAATGCAGCAATCTGATAAATATGTGACAAATAATCCATCCTATAATGTATATCCTTTGATTTTAAGGAAAGTTCAACCTGTTTCTATAAAAAATATACATCAAATATTTTTCCGTGAAGTAATAATCACAACTAAGAAGGCGTGTTGTTATTTCACCAAAATCATTTTCTTTACGGAAATAAATTCTCCTGCTTCGATTCTGTAAAAATATGTGCCGCTTGAAAGGTGCGAAGCATTGAAATCTGTGCGGTAAGTTCCTGCACTTAATTTTTCATTCACAACTTCACTTACTATTCTACCCATTAGGTCATAAATAACAATTTTTACGTGTACTGATTTAGGAATACTGAAATTAATATTCGTTACCGGATTGAACGGATTGGGGTAATTCTGAGATAATGAGAACGATTCAGGAATTTCCGAACTGACGGTCTCGATGCTTACTAAATTTCCCGATGGGTTGCGCAGATATAAAATTTCAGGATTATTACTTCCAAAACGCCCATCCGTAAATGCTACATGCAGAGCTGTGCCGCTGGCAGTTATTGAAGCGGAACTTGAATTAGCAACTTGATTTGTAAGCCTTTCATCCGAACCCCAGCTTGCTCCTCCGTTTACTGAGCGTTTGTAATATATTTCATAGTTAGTAGCGCCATTACGATTATCATGCCATACAACGTGTATTAAAGAACTTTGGGCTGAAATAACAGGTGAAAAGGATTGGTTAAGATCATTGGTAAGACGCGTATCGGGACCCCAGCTGCTTCCTCCATCAGATGAGCGTTTATAATATATTTCTTCATTTCCATCACGGAAATCTCTCCAGGCTATATGTAAATTAACTCCTGAAACAGATATAGAGGGTTCTGTTGAATTTCCGGTATTATTGGTTAACTTTGTATCAGAACTCCAGTTTACACCTCCATCGGTTGAGCGTTTAAACCATATTTCATCACCGTCGCGCGTGTCACTCCATACAACATACACACTTGAGCCGGAAGCTGTAACTGAATTAAGACTAGATTCTGCCGAATTATTTGTTAACCTCGTTTCCGTGCCCCAATTTGCTCCGTTATCATTAGAGCGTCTGTAGTATATTTCTTTGTTGCCGTCACGTTCATCAGTCCAGGTTATATGCACTAACGAGCCCGAGGAAAATATAACCGGACGCCAGGAATTTCCTGCATTATTTGATATTCTTACTTCCGACTGAAAATTATTTCCTCCATCAGTAGAGCGCCTGTAATATATATCCGGCACTCCCTGGTGGTTATCATACCAAACTACATGAACATTTGAGCCTGAAACTGATATTGAGGGATCATAGGATGCGCCCGTATTATTTGTGAAACGTCTTTCATTTTCCCAGGTTGTACCTCCGTTAGTAGAACGTCTGTAATATATTTCCCAGTTACCCCCGCGGTTATCCTGCCAAATTACATGAATGCTGGAACCAGATGAAGCAATTGAATTTACATTGGGAGTTGTGTAAGATAAAGCGGCATTATTAGAAAGTCGGACTATAGGATCCCATTGAGAAAATAATGTTCCTGCAGTAAGTTCAAACATAAAGAAAATAAATAACGTAAATTTTGAGTTTTTCATTTTTGCTGTTGTTAAGTTTTTGGTTGTAATAAAGTGGTTAAATTTTTTTTTCAATTTCTTCGCTCCATTCCCCCTGACAATTTCCATTCATTGCTGCAACTCTAAAGAAATATTTACTGTCGGGTAGCAGACCGTTTACTGTATATCTCGCTTCGCCAACAATATCAATATGTGACCAAGCATTTTTGCTTTTGCGATTGGTTTTTTGAATGACATAACAATTTGCATTTTTAACTGCATCCCACTGCAGATTAACCTCACCCTCTAAATCACCCTTATTAGCGCAAAGGTTCGCAGGTGGGAGTAATCTATTCTCTTTGTTATTCTTTTTCATTTCAAAATTAGTGTGAAACAAAAATATTTCATTGAAATCATTTTGTCCAAGTAAACTTTTTTTGTAAAGTTTAAAAGTTTAATACCCGTTGTTATTTAAAAACGGAATAATCGTGAGATTTTTAAAGGAAACTTTATGCAGAAAGTTGAGAAATTTAAAAGCGCGGAATGTCACTAAATGAAAATATCGCTTTGCAATTGAAAGTTATTTTCACAACAAAACCCCGAAATCTAAATTTTATAAATTATAAAAATAAGCTATTTTAACTTACGCGATGTATAAATTTACATTAATAAATACGCTTAAATCTTTCAATTTGAAAGAGATCCGGGAATTCGGAGATTTTGTCCGATCGCCGTTTTTTAATAAAAATCAGGCTGCTGTAAAACTATTTGATTATTTGAGAAAATATTACCCTGATTTTAACTCCGGGAAATTGAGAAAAGAAATTGCTTATAAAGAAATGTTCGGGAAGAGCGATTACAGTGAAAGTTTTATGAAGACGATAATTCACATCCTTTCAAATTTAGCGGATGAATTTCTCTTTCATCTGAATTACCGGAAGAAGCCTATACTTGAGAAGCTGATGATATGCGAAGAGCTTAATTCGAGAAAACTTGAGAGACGGTTGTTGAAATTAATCCGGGAAACAGAAGCGGAAATTGAGGAGATAAAAGACACTCACGAAATTAAATATCATTATTACAAATACCGTTTTTACAAACTCAGGTTTGATTATGGCGAGTGGATAAAATTCAAGAATAAAAACCTGATTGATTTTGAACCGGATTTGTTGCAGCAGATTACTGACTCTCTTTCATTCTATTATTTTGAACAATTACTTTCTGGCTACCGAAGTGTGGTTGCCTGGCGGGATATCGTTCCTGTAAAATTTAATGACGAATTGGCGAATAATATTATTCACTATCTTTTGAACAGCGAAAATGATTTCATTAAAAATACAAATTTGAGAATTCATTTATTCGAGTCGTTGCTTTTAAAGGAAGGGGCAGTGGAATTCTTTTACAAACTGAAGGAAGTATTATTTTCAGAATCGGAAAAAATTTCACAGGATGATAAATTTTCACTTATGTCGGTACTTAACCAATACTGCAGTAAAAAGGGTACTCATGGTGTTAGCAGCTTTCTCCAAGAGAGGTTTCAGATATATAAACAGGCGCTCGGAAAAAATTTTTATAAACTAAAATCCCATTTGTATTTCGATCAGATATTGTTTGGAAATATCGCCCAAACGGCGATAATTCTTAAAGAATTTGATTGGGTGGAAAATTTTATTAACAAATACGGGAGCGAACTTCCACCCGATAATGGCGGCATAGTAATAACCTACATTAAAGCAAGGTTGCAATTTGCCAAAAGTGAATTTAAGAAAACGTTGGAAATGCTGACTTCAATCAAATCAATAATTCATATACCTTACAAAACAGTAATCCGGAATTTAATGTTAATGGTCTATTATGAACTTTCATATTTCGAGCAGTGTGAATATTTACTTGCATCGTGTAAAAAATTTTTAGTAACTAACAAGAACAATTTTTCCCGCGATGGAATAAAAAAATACGAAAATTTTTTAAAGTATTATTCTAAGCTACTTAATTTCAAATTTAGAGGGAAAAAGGATGGGATTGAGAATGTGATTGTTCAACTTCAAACAGATATTATAATCGTGGAGAGAAGGTGGTTGCTTGAAAAAGCGCTTGCGATCGAAAAGGAGAAAACTAAGTTATGAATCTGTTATCAATGTGAATAGATTCGTCAGATGAGTTCTACTTTCGATGATAATGAGTAAAGAACATTTACGAAATATAAAGATCAGGTTCCTACTCTAAGTATGATTACATCAAAGGTGGAAATCAAATAATCAAAACCTATAGTAAAGGTGGTGATAATTACAATCTCAATTATTTTTTCTTTCTCAACGTTAAACACCATACCCGAAAGGGTTATCAAATGTCCATAATATTGATCTGGTATATGAGAGCAATAACTCAGTTTTGAGTAAATATCTTTAAATTCTTGTTTCATCTCGTTAATCGTTTTCTTTATAATTTTCAATTTCTTCTGTAAAATAATTTCTAATTAGAAAATTATTCCCACCTTTATTATAAATAAACCATAAGTTCTTGTCATGTTGGCAGACCTTAATGCAATCGTCAACCAAACTTTTAACATCATTTTCTGCAATGATTACTTTTCCAGATACTGAAACAGAAGAAGGAAATTTTGTAAGTCCTGATTGCACAATAATAAAATCACCGGTTACAACAACTTTTCCTGAAAAAGAGGAATCATTAATTCGTTTTTCACCTGCCACACTGAAGTTGCCGTTAATTGTGATGTCCCATAATTTAATTCCATTTTCGTTTTTAATATATCCCATTGTTCTTTTATATTATGTTGTTTACTTTGTTATTTGTCGGAATTTAGGTATTAGTCAGTATTGGTTGTGGTGGTTGTCCAAACTTGCCCACAACGTTTGCCTCGCTTTGCGTAGTGGCGGGGATTATTGCCGCTACTTTTCATACGAAGCCGTAATGTTCAAATTTACGAAAAACTGTTATAAGAAGCCGTTCAGCCCGGCTTGGCGCAAAACCATCGTTGGCAGTTCGGCTTTCTTTGTCATTTTTGGTTGTTTAATCAAGTTATTTTAAAATATTCTTTGTACCACGCAATTTCGTGGTGGTCAAGTTTGGTTTTGTCAAGTTGATGTGCCGGGTCAAGTTTTGAATACAAAATTTCAAGTGACGCATAATCTCTTTGGCTTATAACCTTAAAGCCATTTCTAATTAATAGAGCTGCTGCCACACCAGCACCAATTTGATAAGATTTGTTTTCAGAAAATCTGTTTCCATTATAAATCACTTGACTGCCACAAGCTGCACTAATGTCCATTAAAACAGCAAGCTCGATATTTTCCTGTTGAGCAATCTCAAGCATTCTTTCAGAGGCTTTAATCATTCCTTCTGTCCAATCTTTTCCGCTTTCAGATAACACTTTTGCCTTTCCTTCCAAAACATCAAATCCCGTACCACCGTGAATGTCGCTCATTTCTCTTGGAGTTCCGTAGGAAAATTCTTCAGGACAAAATTTCACAACTTTTACGGTATCGTATTTTAGTATTTTTAATGCTGCCGGATATTCACCATTTGCAGTCCCGTCCCAGCCACAAGTAATTCCAGACAAACAAGCACTCATTAAAATTCTAAGCGGATTGTCCTTTGTTGGAATTCTTAAATTTTCTAAATATTCCCTGTATGTCATTGTCTATATGTGTGTTGTTTAAGATGACCGACAACGATTTACTCTAATGTTCAAATTTACGAAAAATTGTCATAAGAAGTAGCGAACCCCGCTTGTGCCAAACTGGCTGTTAACTGTGGTATTTTCTTTATATATCTTCAAAATATTCCTTCAGATTTGAGTTCGGTCTCCCAACAACATTACCAGGTTTCCAGCGTTTGGCTTGAATGTAAATAATGTCAAGTCCAAGTTTGTCTTCTTTGATTGTTCCGTCAATACCTTCATCTCCGCTTTTTCCCATTGCTTTTCCAGCGTCTTTAATTGAACCTCCGTAACCCATTTTTACTAAAAGTTCAACAACAAGTCTTTCAAAAAAAGCAGGTGAGAGGTCAACAACTCTGTTTAATAATTCAGAGGCTAATGATTTTCTAATTCTTTGATATGCCTTGTCTAAATTTTCTTCAGGTGTTTGTTCGTTGGCTTCAATTACTGTCGTTTCATCTTCTTCATTTTCATTATTGTTTCTTGAAGCGTTTTGAAACTCTAAAAACGCAGGAAACTGTCGCAGATATTTTGCATCAATTCGGTCAGGATTTTTTGCTAATGTTTGTTTTCCAAGTTCAGTAATTGTAAATGTTGCTCTTTTTGGAGAGTCAAGCAATCCAGCCTTTTTTAAATATGTTTTTGCCCAGCCAACTCTATTGTCAAATATTGCTTGGTTTCCACTTGCCAAAAGCTCTTTTCTTTCTTCGTCTGTAACTTCAAACTCAACTGCTAATTTTTCAATTAAATCTCTGTATTTATGTTCTTGTCCGTCAGAAACAAGTCTAAGTAAAGGAAGCATTAAAGTCTGGTAATCTGGTATCATAACTTCTGTATGTCAGTATTATTTTCTGTTTGGTTACGGGTTTCAATAAGCTGCCGCACAACGGTTGGCAAATTGGCGATGGGCGGGACTTTTAGCACTATCGTTGAACCGAAGCACAAATGTTGAACTTTGCACTTCCGTTGATACGAAGCCGTTCAGCCCGCCTATTTCCAATACGATGTTGGCGGTTCGGTTTTTACTTTTTATTCTTGTCGTCTTCCGTGTCGTCAAAATAATTTGATGACGTGTCTTCGTTGAAGCGGATTTTTTTACTGTATTTTGCTCTTGCACTTTGCTCTTTCAAAAACATATCTTTTATACCTGCCTCACTTTTTGCAAAAAACATAGTGTTATTAATAGAAAGAGATAAAGCAATTTTCTCTACATCGTGGTCTGTCCCGATGTAGGTAAATGTCCACCTATTTTGTTTTAGTCCTTCAACAAGTTTTTTTATGTCGTTACCCGAAAATTCTTTTGAAGCATTTTCTTCTCCGTCTGTCAATATTGTTACAAGAACATTATAGTCAGTTTGCCCTTGTAAAGATTCTTTCAGTTTGTTTATACTAAAACCCATTGCATCAAATAACGGTGTCATTGCATCAGGATTATAGCTTTTGTCGTCTATTTGTTTAAGGGTACTTGCTGGGTCAATAAAGTGAAGTAATTTTTGTCCTAAGCTATTGAAAGAAACAAATGAAACAAAATGTTCTTGTTCTGGAAATTGTTTTTCAATTCCCTGAATTGTCTGCACCAACTCATTAAATCCTTGAATGATTGTGTTTTTTATAGACGACATCGAACCGCTTTCGTCTAAAATAATTAGGTTATGCACCTGATGTTTCTTTTCCATATTTTTTGCTTTTGTATTGTTATTAATGTCTGTTAAGGGTTGTGTTGTCTAAACTGACCGCCAACGTTTAGGGTATTGCCGAAGGCGGGGATTTTTAGCACAAAAGTTCAATAGAAGAACGAATGTCGAACCTTGCACAAATGCCCAATCGAAGCTGTTCACCCGCTCTCTTGCCAATTTGTTTGTTATGTGTTCGCCCTTTTGTGTCAAGCTGTCTGTAATTTTCTGAAACTGCAAAAAACAAAATTTTGTATCGTGTCAAACGGTGTCTTGTGGTCAACTGTTATACATTTTATTTTTTCAAAAAACATTTTCAAACGGTCAGTCATTGTCGTTTCGGAATATTGTTTGATTTCAATCCCGCTACATTTTTTCGGACCTTGTTCCGAAAAAGTGCCGATAATTAAAAAACCTGTCGGATTTATATTTTGTCTTGCGGTGTCAATGTAATTTGTTATTTCCTGTTCGTCTGTCAGAAAGTGAAACGTTGCTCTGTCGTGCCAAAAATCATATTTTTCTGTTGGTTTAAATGTCGCTGCATCTGCAATAATCCACTTTACGTTTTTTGCGTTGTCGCCAAGTCGTTGTTTCGCTCTGTCAATAGCCGCTTGGGAAATGTCAAGAACTGTGATGTCTTGAAAACCTTTATCAAGTAAATGGTCAACGAAAAAACTGTCGCCACCGCCAATGTCAATGATTTTTGCAGTTGTCGGCACGTTAAACCGTTTTATGAAGTCGAGCGAAGTTTCGGGTGTCGGCTGATACCAACTAACTTCGTTTTGCTGTTTCGTTTGATAAATGTTTTCCCAATGTTTTTTGCGATCAAAATTTTCCATTTTCTATTGTCGTCTTTTTTCGTGGTCGTCTTTTTAGGGTGACACATAACGGTTTGGCAGCTTGGCGTTTGTGACGGAAATTTAGCACAAAAGTTCAATGGAATTACAAAAGTTCAACTTTGTACAAATGTCCAATCGAAGCCGTTCAGCCCAGCTTTTGGCAATACCTTGTTATAAGCCGTTTGATTGTTTTCACCCCATCACAACAATGGTAATACCTCCTTTTATTTGTCCATTGATCTGGTTTATATTAACAATATCAAATGCCGCTGCATATCCTGGTTTTAGTCCAAAACCGGGTATAACAATCTGCATGGAGGTTATGGCCACATTGCGGTTCATATCCTTGTATATGCCAAGCGCCTTTTTATGGTCTGAAAAACTGCTGCGTCCTGCGTTAACGCTTTGAATGATGGCTTCCGTTTCTTTAAATATGGCAGCCTGTCTGTCCAGATTTACTCCCTTTCCCGTTGATCTCATTTGCAGTGCGCCATTCGCATTTTCAATCGTTACCTTTGTATTAGGTTTGCCCACGATTTCTATTTTTATTCTGTTCAATATTTCGGGCCTGGTAATATTTAGGATCTTCATATCCCTGAAAGCAGGATGCTGCAGGTTAAGCACGGCATCTTTTGAAAGTGGCCGGAAGGCAATTGTTTCTAGTGCATTTGGTTGATGCACTAAATTAAAAATATATGGAGTAGCCTGCGGAACAAAATTGAGGTTCTTTTGGGCTATATGCCTGTCGGTGCGCGGATCGAGCGCAAACAAGTCGAAAGGTTTGTCGAGCGGGCTAAAAGACCATGTGCGGGCAAACAGGCATTTATGACCTGATTCGGCGGGTGGAACATTATACACGAAATTAGCCTCCAGATTGCTTGCCGGGAGCAACAACGCGGGCAATTGCGTTACACCCAAGTATTGGGCTACTGTTGTATTGAACCCTAGTGTTGGTGAAGTGAGGAAGAACTCAACTTTTGGATAGGGTATCATCAGGTCTCCGCGGTTGTGTAACCTGCAGGCAATATTGTATGAGGTGCCCCCTTCCAATGTTGTAGTATAAACCCCCAGGTTGTTAATGGGACTGATATTGATATCCGGCGAATTCCAGAAAGGAATACCTGAAAATGGACGAACGCCGGTGTCATTATTATACGAGCGGATATACATAAAGGAACTTTCCTTAAACGTATCCGGCTGTGGCCTTTTGTTGTCATTATTGCCCGTATATAATTTTGTTATGTGTTCTATGACTCTCTTAGGGTATCCGTCCCTTTCTTTTTTTAAGCGATTGAGAAATTCTCTGGCCGCTTCAATATTTTTTGACATATAGCTACAATTTTGTTGGATGTTAATGTTGATACATGTGGGTACTTTTTACGGTTATTGCCCGATAAAGTCAAGCTGCACCGGTGTAATGGGCAACCCGTTTTTTTGCTGGTTATGCTGCAATAGTTCTTTAGGTTGTTCCAGCGAATTTTTACCACTTGCATCTTTTTGCGTCCAGCAGGTATAGCCGTAACCCCTGTCGGCATCCAGATTGAAATCAGGAATCTCAGCTTGTTTCAGAACCCCATCATACAATACTTCAGCAAGGGTAAGGCTGTTGCCTAGTTGAGGTAGTCTTTTCTTTTTGCGTGTGGTTGCTACTATAAAGTTCCGGAGTTTGGTTTCGTCGCCCTGCAGGGTTCGCAGAAACTCGACAAAGTCAGAATCGAGCGGTATGGAACCAAAAGCATAGTGCAGCGAGGTTTGGGCAAAATACGAATCTGGCGCTCCGATTGCATGGTTGGGTTCCGAGGCGGCTGGGCCGGCAGGTGGATATGCCAGATGTTTTTCTCGGTGGAACAATTGATCGAGCGGGCCTCCGCCATCAAGCAGCACTTTCAGTTTTGGAAGTGTGTTTTTCAGGTCGAGGGCATTGATGCCAAACGGATCATTGAATGCCGTGTTTTTGAACTGAGCAAACCTTGGCTCATCGAGATGCTCTTTCATGGGGAAGGCAAGTCCATTGAGCGATACCCCAAGCCTGAAGTTTTGGAAGGCATTGTACAAATGCTCATAAATCAGGCTTGCGGCATAGCGGATGCCAGCGGTGGTAAGCGTGGTGAGTGCACCCAGCACTGCATCAATCAGCGCGGCGACGGCAGCTGCAGCTGCAATAATCAATGCAGCAAGCATAATAAATATTGCCAGGATGTTAAAACCGCCAGCAATATCTGCCGCATCTTCTAGGAAATCCCCGATATCACCTAAGTTATCCATAGCGGTTTCCCAAACCTCTTCAAGTTCTGCCGTTAAAGAGTAAGGTACTGGTTCGGGCAGGGTCCCCGTTTCGGTAGCACTTTTCATCCACCTATACCATAATCTGTAGGCGGCATCCACATCGGCTGCCGTAATTTTCCTGCCGTATTCGTTGTCGTTGGCGGAACCTGATCCAAAGACTTCGTTCAGGGTATTGGAAATCAGGTCGGCAAGATCACCGGGTAAAACAGTATTGGTATCCGGAACAGGGTCTTCTGCGCCTATAGGTGCTATGGTCCCGTCAAAATTGAAGTTGTAGAAAGCATGCAATTGCGAACGGTTCCAGTCGGTGCCGTTATGTATGAATTGATTAAATACATCCTGGTAGTTTTCTCCTGTTTTATGGCGCTGAGATTGGGTGCGGTAAGCGCCGCCATCATTGATATTTACATAGGGATGGCCAACAGTATCTCCGCTTACATGGGTCAGGTAGCCGATGGCATAAAGGTGTAATGGAGAATCAGGACTGGTTTTTTCCAGGAGGGCCTTGGCAAAACGCCCGGTTTTACGGTAATGCATGGCATCAAACCACCACCATTCGCCCTTTGCCTGCCCATCGCGGTAAGGGTGACCCAGCACATCGTACACATTAAAATCGGTTATAAATTTTTTGACCATTTCCATCAGGGCGGCCAGAAGTGCATCCACAACTGCTTTCATATCGGTAAACAGTTGTTTAAGTTCACTCAGGGTTGACGAGTTCTCAACCACAGCATTTGCCGCGGCACCCAGCGCCTCAATAGCATCAATCACAGGTTGTGGCACCATCGATTTAAGCTGCTCTTTGAAATTGTCGAGAAAATCGTAAATCTCGTAATACGTTTTTACCGCTTCGCCAATGGGTACGGAACTCCAGTCCTTTGTATTAAAGAACAAGAAATCGGGGCCCTGACAGCCGAGGAAAAAGTAAGGAAAATTTTTGCTGTCGGATAGAAGCGCCTGCAATCTGGCATAATCGGCGTTACCTCCCAACCCGTTGCCTGCCTGTATCTTTTGTTTGAGAGCATTGGCAATTATGTGGTGCATAGCTGGACCTGGCATATCTGATTGTGTTTAGTTTGTGAAGTATTTAAAGATTTCTACAAATGGCTTATAACGTTTGCCTCGCTTGGCGAAGGCGGCACTTTTAAGCACTAACTTTCAACCGAAGACGAGACCTTAAAATTAGCAAAAAACTTTCAATCGAAGACATTTATTGCCGCTTTTGCCAAACGAGTTGTTGTGCGGTCGTTTTTCTGTCTTTATATTGGGTTTATTCGTATTTGCCCACCAACAGCTTTTAAAACTTTCATAATAGTTGTGAATTGCGGTTTAGCCCCATCAGATAATGCTTTATATAAGCTTGGCCGACTCATTCCTGTTTCTTTTGCTATTTTGGTCATACCTATTGCCTTAGCAATATGCCCAATTGCAGCTACAATTTCTGTATCATTTCCTTCTTCTAAAACTGCATTTAGATACTCAGCAATCATTTCGTTGCTGTCTAAATAATCTGCTATATCAAATCTTGATGTTTCCATTTCATTACTTTTTTAGGCTCTCCCAAATTTCTTTTGCCTTTTCAATATCTTTTTGTTGAGTAGATTTGTCTCCACCTATAAGTAAGATGATAACTTTCCCATTGGTTTCTTTAAAATAAACTCTATAGCCTTTTGCATAATTAATTTTCAATTCTCTTATCCCACTTCCTATAGGTTTACAATCTCCAAAGTGCTCTTCATTTTCCAATTTTTGAAGTCTGAACAAAATTTTTGCTTTTGCCCTTATGTCTTTCAATTTTCGTAACCACTTATCAAATTCTTTAGTTTTTTCTATAAAGTACATTCTTTAGGATTGTATTCATCTGGATACAAAAATATAAAAAGTATTTCAATTGAGCAAGTTCAATTTTGAGGGTTTGGGGGTATAAAATGCCGTACAACGTTCCGGCGGCTTTGCGCTGTGCCGGAGCCGTACCAAAGGTACGAAGCGGAGGCATTGCGCAAAACGGCCTGATGTGCGAAGTCCGCGATAGCGGCAAGCACATCAGGCGGTGTGAGCCGCCGGAACGATGTGGCGAAAGGAGCGTAGCGGATTTCGCCACATCGGTTTGGGGCTTTGCGTTCGGGCGGGTTTCGGAGCACAAAGTTTCAATTTATTACTAATGTTAAATAGAAGCACAAAGCTCCAAGTTTACACATCACCCCGCCTGACGCAAAACCCGTGTTGTGCGTTCGGCTTTCTTGTCTGTCATTGTAATTGGTATTTTTCAATTGCTTGTTTATACGTTGATTCAGCACTGTCTTGAAACCTTGTCTTATTTTTTAAAAAGTCATTGAACTTGCCATAGATGTTTTTGTAAATGATATTATGTGCAGGATTTTGAAGTAACTCATCTTTATACTCGTCCATTTCGAATTCACCTGCTGAAGCAAATTTTAGCAACTCCAATAAATTTTCTTTATTTATTTGGTCAAGGTCTGTCCAAACATCTTGACTTGTGTCAAGTCGGTAAAAACCTTTATTATTTTCAATCTTTAAGTATTTCATACGTTTGAGTTTTTCGTTCTGTGTAAGCATCTTCACCTGCTTCTAAACAGTTAAGTATTGCTTCATAATTTTTAATTTTTGTTCCGTCAGAACAACTTAATTCTTTATCCGATGGATAACCAGTAAATATGCGATATACAAATTCCCCGTCTTCAAGGTTTTTGTGCGTGATAGCAACAAAATTTGGTTTTATTGATGCACCAACAGTGCTATTATGAGTTACTACCACAACTGGCATTAGTTGTGCCATATCTTTAATTAGAGTATTTATTTCCTTTCGTAGAAATAAATTGTCAAAAGAAGATTCAGGCTCATCAATTAGAAGTATATCGTATTTGGTAGCATCTTTTATTTCGTGAATTAAGTTGAATTCAGAACGCTCACCACCTGAAACTTTAAATCCATCTTTGTTTAGTGTTACGGATTCAATTTTTACGAAGAACTTATAAAGATTTGCATCTTCAACACCTGTCTCTCTTAGTTTTTGAACATAGTAATAAGGGTCATTATACTTACTTAGTGCTGTGCTGTAAGTTTTTTTGTCACGCCCAATCTTTTGTAAATCCGAAGCACTTTCAATTGGCTTTGCAGTTGTAATAATTGAAAACTTGCCTAACTCTTCTCGGTTTATATTTCTCGGTTTTTTTAGTTCTAAAACTACTTGATTGAATTTCGACACTTTCATTTCATCTGTGGCGATTTTATAAAAATCCACGTTTTCTATAAAAGTGCTAGTGGTTTTAACTCTTAATTCACGTTGAACATCGTTAATGATGGAATTCAACCATTTCTTTTGTTCATTTTCAACTTTTGAAACTATTGCTTTTTGGATTAGCTCTTTTAATAGTCCTTTCAGGTTTTCCTGAGAAATGTATTTGGATATTATGCCTTGATACTCGTTGTTTTCAATTAGTGTTGTTACAGATTCAATAAGCTTATCAAGATTTTTGAAATCTTCTAATGAAAATTGTTCTTCACTGAATAACAAGCATTTCGAATACAAGTCCTTTTTCTCACTCTCTGTTGCAAATTTTTTAAGTGACTCTAAATAGCTTTCTATACTTAGCAGGTTTTGTTTAAGGTCAACTTGAACAACATCTTCAACAACCGATTTAAATTCAGTTAGATAATTGTTATTCACAATGCTCAGTCTAGTGTCGTTTGTCCTGTTAAAAGTCTCTTCATCATTTTGAAGAAGTGAGAATTGTCTAATGTATTTAGCACTTCCCGATGATGCAGCTATTTTATCAAGAGTAACTGTTTTACCTGAAGAGCGACCACCCAAAATAATATTTAAACCAGTTGATAATTCTAAGCCATCATCGGTAGCTTGAAAAAAATCATTACCACTTTCTTTTGTTAGTGAGATTTTTGATTTGTCTGCAAAACACGATTTAATTCCTGCTATCGAAATTTCTTTGAGGTCAACAAATGTGTGTCTTGTCGGAAAGTCTATTAAACTACTACTAAAACGCATATCACTAAACAGGACGGGCGTTAGCCCGTCTTGTTCTTTCATCATTCTTTTGAATTTTGTGACACTAGCTACTTCACCTGATGTAATATGAGGTTGCAAATCCGTTATTGTTGCTTTTTTTATTTCTGGACTTTTGTCGTAATGCGGTATTAGAATGTATTTGTGAAGCTCTGTAAAAATGCTTTTGAATTGAGCAATAGTTAGCGTGTCTGTATTTGTTTTAATTAAGGCAGAAACTTGCTTACACTTTTCGTCAAAGTTTGAAATTTCAAATTCGTCTGAATCAGTTATAACCAAAAGATGACCGCCTTCTAAGTCGATTTCAATGCCTGGGAAAACAGTTATTGTAAGACTGTTTTTAATTTGTAAATATTGTGCTAAGTCAAAAACATTGTGATTCGTAATAGCTAGAGCGTCTATTCTCAACTTGTCAACATACTCTTTAACTTTTGAAAGGTCAAAGTCAAACGGATAGTCGCTTATTGTTGAAATAGTATGTGTATGAAGGTCTATTTTTTTCATTCAATGTCTTTCTGTTACGGTTGTCTTTAAGCTGACGCACAACGGATTTGGGCTTGCCGATGTACCGGCATTAGCATTCCGTCAGCTTAAATTTATTACAATTGTTCAATAGAATTAATTGGTTCAGCACTTGTTGGTCAGCCGGTATATTGGCAAGCCCCTGTTAGCGGTTCGGGCTTTGGGTCATTTTAGTTTGTTCAAATTATTCATGGCTTTCTTTAGCTCGTTATGGTCTGACAGCAAGGATTTCAACCTGTCTGCCAGTTCTGTAAGTACAACTCTGATACTGTGAGCATATTCCAAACATTCGTCGTCCGATAAGCCATGAAGCCCAACACTTAAACCTTTATGAAGCAACGTCAATGGATTGGTGTCATGAATTAATAAAGTTTTTGGCAAGTACGGTTTCAGCTTATCCATTGATGTCTTGAAATGTGTTTCACTCTTTGCCATTTCGAGTAGTGTCAAAGCTTCTTGGTCAACATTTAGCTTTTTAAGAACATCTGAAATATTATCAATTAGCCTATTTCTTTGATTTTCTATAACTCTTCTGTAATAAGAAAAAGCTGCAATTCCCAAGTTCTGCGCTTCGCACTTTATACCTCTTAAAAACAGTTCTCTATCAGGACCTATCAATGAAATCAGTTTAGAAGGAATATGGGGTCCATAAAATGGGTACTCGCCGAACTTTATAATGTCAGCAGTTTTCTTATCGTCATGTATTTTAATAATCATTATGCCGAAACTCTTCAAGTTCTCCTTACAGTTTTGACATAGATATTCTATGTAGGCATAATCGTAGGATGTGTCGCCTCCTTCAATGCTTCTGTATTCATAGTGCATCGGAAACTGATTGTACTCAAACAATCTAACTCCGTTACATTTTTCATTATCACAATGCATCTGCAAGTCCGGTGTCCGTATTGCCATTAATACTTCGTCACTCATCCAGCTTTTGTTAGTCTCATAAACAACATCTGGAATGTCAGAGTACTCTCCGGGAGGTAAGTCTTGCAAAATGTCTTTAAATGTAGTCATGTCATTTTCCGAAGTTGGATGCTCGTTTAGCCTGACCGCTAACGGGTTGCAGCTACTCGCAGGGCGGGCAAATTACCACTAAAGTTTATGCGGAGCACTGAACTTTCTATACCCACAAATGTGTCTGCGGAGGACGGAACCCCGCCTTGCGTGTAGGTGCTGTTATGCGTAGTTTTTCTTTCATTTTAGGTTTTCATTGCAACTTGGTTTTTGAGAAGAAATCAAGTCCTTTTCTTTTGCTTGTCTTGATTTTTCATTCTCGTCTTGATGAATGCAAATGCAGTTAGCCCCCTTCTTAACAGCACAATCCATTTTATGGTGGTCGTCAAATCTCGTTGATAAGTCATTTGTTATGCCAATATAAAATACGGTGTGGCTTCCCGTGCCTTCTGTGTTTACTTTCCTTTTTGTAAAGCAATATACGCCACCAACACTATTGAAATTAGTGTCAAGTGGATAGACGCCAAATGAGTATTTTGTTCCGCTTTGTCCCGCGAATTCTACTGTTGCTATTTTTGCCATACTATTTAATATTTTGGTTTGGCATTGTTCCATTTTTTATTGTCAGGAGTTGTCTTTATGTGCGGTGCTACATATGTTCCGTTACTCTTTTGGTAACCCTTCTGCACTTTATATTGACCACCATTATTATAGTTTCTTGGTGTTGTCGTCTTTGGAGCAGAGTAGGTCGGAGTTGAATATGTTTGCTTATTAGCTTTGTAACGCATATCCGGTGTTCCGTCTTTTTTTGTCTGGGCATTTACGCCAAATGCAAGCAATAACATTGCTGAAAAAATTAATACTGTCTTTTTCATTTTATTGATTTTAATTTTGTGCCTACTCTGTTCGGTTTTCGGCTTCCCCGTTTAGTATGCAGTTGATTGTAAGTCGTCAAAAGCTGATTCTACATTGCGTGTCGCATCCTCTACATCTGAAACATTATATTGCCAATCTTCATAGCTAAAGTCATCAACCTCGCTTCTCAATTGTCCTATCGCTGATTCTAAATCACCAATGTAACCTTGTATTTCTGAAAGTTTATTTTCGCATTCATCTAATTCATTTTGTTTTTCAGAAAGTTGGGATTCCAATTCTGAAACCTGATTTTCTAATTCTTCAATTCTCCCTTGGTTACAACTTGTCATAACAGTCAATAGAATTAAGGGCATATAAATTTTGAATATCCTTTTCATAGTTAATCCTCCTTTTTATAAAATGTGGATGAATATGCAGAAGTTCCGACAACCAAGATTCCTTCTTCACCGTAGCCAGCATAGCCATAATACCCACGAAATTTAATAAACATGTCTGTTCCTTTGATTTCATATAAGTCTCCAGGACCATCTGTTATTTCAATTTCATACTTACCTTGTTCCAATTCTGTCTTAACAAATATAAAATCTATGCTTTGTCCACTTTCGTCTAAAGTTCCGTAATCAAGGTCAATTTTTTTATAAAATTCGTCAACGTCATGTTCCTCATAATCCTGTCCAACTGCCCGAAAGCTAGCAAATGACAGCATAATTGTCAGGATAAGTATTGTTGTTTTATTCATGGTCATTATTTTTTCAAAATTACGCATAACGGTTTGGGTATTGCCGAAGGCGGGGTGTTTCAGCACTATTGTTGAATTGAAAAACTAAAGTTCGGTTAAGCACAAAAGTGTCATAGAAGAACGTCACCCCCGCTTTTGGCAATACCTTGTTAGCGGCTGTTATATTTGTCATTTGCCCGTAATTATCTCGTGAAGTTTCAAATAAATATTTCCTGTCTGTGAAGCGTGTCTACGTTTGCGTAGAAGAAGTTGTAATAAATCAATTCTTCCTTCTAAAACTCCCATTATGTCCGAACCGTCCATTAATATCATAAGTCGTCTGCCCGTAGAATGTGTCTTTACTGCATCGTCAGAGAACCCGTTTATTGAAAGAAACAGTCCAAGTGTATTGTCAAGCTTTCTTGTTAACTTACCACTAAATGCGTCTAAGTCCTGAATACTTACTAAGTCCTGCTGCCACTTGCCCTCAAATAGAAAGTCAACATTCTCAAAAGTAAAGCCTCCGTCAATTTGCTCTCCTGTGATTTTGAAGGACGCTTTTGGGTCTAAGTCAAACAAGGTAAAAAGGTCTTTTATTATTTTTTCAAGCTGAAACCCTCTTGTCTGTGGATTGGTTGAACCAACAAGTTTGTAAAACTCTGATTTGATTTCGTCAAGTCGCTCTTGAACGCCTTTAACTTGTAAAGTTTTTTCATACGCTTTTGCTCTGCGTTCCTCTTGCTGCCTCTGTTGTTCTATTAGGTCTTGGTGTCCTTTCATTTGTTGCCTCAACGCTTCAACGGAAGTCTTTGCAATTTTTGCTTTCTCCTTACCGTCATCAACTCTCTCAAGATGTGAGTAGTCATTTATCTTACAAACTTCTGTCATGAGTTTAAGCATGTCGTTTTGATAAGTGTCCTGATGTCGTGCCAAAAAGTTTACAAGGGATGAAACAATATTACGTTTATAGTCTTCCCAATTTAGTTTAGAAAGAATTGAAGGGTCACTAATAGTGTTCATGATAAAACTCCGCAGTTCTGCTTTATACCAATAAATGTTTGTTAACGCTTCTGTCAAGGCGTTAATCGCTGCTGGTGCTATCACTTTTTTAGTCTGTTCCATGTTCTGTCTGTTTGATTAGGCGGTGTCGTCAAATAATAGCCGCTAACAATTAAATATACGCAACTCTCTCTACAATTTATTCATATATCCAACGCACCGGCTGCGGCTTCCCGCATATCCCGATTGCGTATATTCTACAGCAACTTGTCCAGTGGTGACTGAATCTTATTTATGTGCTCCTTGCTTATATGCGTATATATCATTGTCGTTCGAAGACTGTTATGACCAAGCAGCTTCTTTATCGAAAGTATGTCAGTCCCTCCTTCAAATAAGTGCGTCGCAAATGAATGCCGCAATGTATGTACACTCCCTCTCTTCGTAACACCGGCCCTTTTCTTTATTGTTTTTAACAATGACTGAATACTCCTTGCACTGTATTTCCCCCCGTTCATTCCTTCAAATAAATATGCTTTTGGTTTGTAACTCTTGTAGTATTCTCTCAGAATTATCAGCAGTTTCTGACTAAGCATCACTATCCTGTCTTTCTTCCCCTTAGAATTTTTTATGTGTATTATCATCCTGTCGGAGTCAATGTCGCTGATTTTCAAATTAATAATTTCTGAAACTCTCAATCCCCCTGCATAAGCTAAACACAGTATGCATTTATGCTTAAGATTCTCTGCAGCATCAAGTATTCTTCTTACTTCGTTTTCCGAAAATACCCCTGGAAGCTGAAATGGCTTTTTGGGACGAGGGATTTCGTAAACTTCTTTCGGACGATTTAAAACTTTCTCATAAAAAAATTTGATCGAGTTAATCTTCTGATTCTGCTCCGATGCACTTAGCTTATCGTTCCATTTCTCAAGTAGGTATTGCATAATCTCTTTCTTAGTTATGGAAGATGGTTTCCTGTCGCTAAAATATTCAAGGAATTTTGAAAAATGGTTTGTGTAATTTTTTAAAGTGCTTTCGGAATAATTCAGCAGCGTTATCTTTTCCAGATATGCTTTCAGCGCAAGTTCATGAATCTCTTTGACTGCCACCAGCTAATTTTATATACAGCAAAGGATAGTCAAAGGTGTCACCCAAGTTTTTAATAAGGTCTTGATTTAATATTTGAAATTCAAGTAATTTTTTAAACCACATTTCTTGTAATCTCAAGCGTTTCGGTTATAGTTCTTCCTTGGGTGCTATTCCTTAAACATCACCGGATTAAGCTAAATAAAGCCCTTCAGATAACTTTTCCATGTAAATTTGTATTGTGCCTTCCATTTTAAAAACGTTATATTGCAAATATCGTTTTTTCTGCCCTGCTGTGACTTATTATGGATTGCTAAAAGTTTCGCGCCTTAAGTTCGGGCAGAATTATAGCACGAAATTTCAATCGAAGAACGAATGCTGAACCTTGCACACCGCGAAGCAGCCACGTGGAGAAATGTCCGATCACTGCCCGTCCGGTAGGCGGGGAAGCCGTTCAGCAGGTGGGGAAGACGTTCAGTCGGTTTGATGTGAAACTTAATTATAGTCAATTATTTTATTTCGTTATTTGAAAATGTCCCCATTTAATCATATCAAAATCACTTTTCCCAAATCTCGAATTTTTATTTTTATTAAATATTAATTCTATGGAATTATCATCTTTATCAAAGTAAATTAACCAAGGTGAAGCAAGTTTATCCGCGAGGCTTATTGCATAATGGTTTATTCTTTCTTGATGATTTTCAACAATAATTGTTTTTAACTCTATTTTGTATGCGCTCTCAAATTTATGATATTTGGCGATTGTTATAATTTCCCAATTATCACCTAACTCTGTTTGCACTAACTCAGACAATTTCTTGGCTTTCATTTCACTTGTCTGACTTTCCGTTACGATTGTCAGGTAAATGTTTTGTGATTTATTCATTTACTTTTGCTCCCTTTAAATCGTCCGAAAAAATTGCCCCCATTGGATTCTCTGCTTTATTGCTAAGTTTCACACGACAAGAATAACCTTGGATATCCACTGTGTAAACATTAAACGTATCCCCCGAAATCCTTATATGATAATTTAATAACCATTATGAAAATATGAAAATTTGTACGTTCGATATATTAAAATTACTAAATGTGTAGTTCATAAAATTGGCTATAACCCGGTTAAGCTGTACTGATAATCAAGTCGTTTTAGCTCCGTTTCTATTTGTCAGATTATTTCAATTACTTGTCAAAGCATCGGCTTTTCGCATTTCAAAGGATTGTTCACTTCAGAAAGTTAACCCCGAATGAAAGTTGTAGTCCGCCGACATCATCAATGGTATTGGTTGTAATACTTTTAACCTCGTTACCCAAAACCGGCAGGTAATAATACTTCACATTAAAACTCAACCCCAGATTTTTATTGTGTCTGAACTCCAGCCCCGTCCCGATGAAACCGCCGAATGCGAACGATGCGTGCGCGTAACTGAAAGCATTGAAATAACTTTTATCGTACGGTGTAGTTACAATCAGCGCCGGCGATATTCCCGCAGTTACCAACGGTTTTATATTGCCCTCAAGGTCATCAGCGAAAAGGTAATGTTGCACTCCTATGCTAAGCGGAACCATATAAACGCGGTTCACTTTGTTCATTATCCACGAGTTTCCAAACGGATCGAATTCCTTAAACTCCCTCGGATCGGAAACACCCGAAACAAGTATATTAGCCTGAATATCAGTGCTCTTTGAAACAGGGAAAGAATACATACCCGCAACTCCGAAGCCACTCTCGTTATAATTGAAGTTCAAACCCCAATTATTTCTCGGCTCCGTTTTAAAGTTGATTGAGCTCTCCTGTGATAAAATTTTTATCGGGTTAAAAATTAATATCAAAAAACTAATAACAGCTATTTGTTTCATGCCGACTTTTGATTTATAAATTGTATATAGCTATATAGATTTTTAATTTAGTTAAAAACGACGATACATTTGACGGAAAAAAGGTTATCAAGAATTGAGGAGGTAGTCAGCAAGAGGCAGAAAGGTCTCACCGTTGTAATTGAAAATGTTCACGACCCGCACAACGTCAGTGCAATTTTTCGAACCGCCGAAGCTGTCGGAATTGACAGGATTTACCTCATTTACAATACAAACAAATTTCCAAAGATTGGTCGGATATCATCCGCAAGCGCAAACAAATGGATTGACCGCTCACATTTTAACAATGTTCAGGATTGTTACAATGAGCTCCGAAAAAAAGAATTCAGGATATACTCAACATTTATGGATGACCGCGAATCTAACCTCTCGCTGTTTGATCTTGATTTTACCGTTAACTCTGCTATCGTAGTGGGAAACGAGCACGAAGGTTTATCGGAAGAAGCATCCAAATATGCCGATTGTAATTTTTTAATTCCGCAATATGGAATGGTACAATCACTGAACGTATCAGTAGCCGCAGCAGTCTGTCTGTATGAGGCACTGCGGCAACGCAGGATTGCCGGGAAATATTCCGAACCACAGTACAGCTCAGAGGAGTTACAAGAAAAAATTAAATCTTACCTTGCAAAATGAAAATTGAGAATGTTTTAAAATCATTGGGTTTGAAATCAACGGGCAAGCCGCTGTTGATTGCCGGGCCGTGCGTGGTTGAAAGTAAATCAGTTGTGTTCAAAACCTGTGAATCGCTCGTAAAATTAACAACCGACCTGAAAATTCCATTCGTGTTTAAAGCTTCATTCATTAAGGCAAACAGAACGTCGGTTTATTCTTTCAGAACTATAGGGATTGATGAATCGCTGAAAATCCTCTCTGATGTGAAGGAGAGTTTTAACGTTCCTGTTTTATCTGATGTCCATTCTGAAATTGACACTGAGATTGCCTCACCTGTACTTGACATAATACAGATACCGGCTTTTTTATGTCGTCAGACAGAATTGCTTGAATGTGCGGGCGAAACGGGGAAGGTGGTTAATATTAAGAAGGGGCAATTCCTTGCACCGCAGGATATGAAATATCAGGCTGAAAAGGTTTCATTAACCGGGAACAATAAAATATTGCTTACAGAAAGGGGTACGAGCTTCGGATACAACAACCTTGTAGTGGATATGCGATCACTTGTAATTATGAAGCGTATTGGTTACCCGGTAATTTTTGATGCGACACATTCGGTTCAGATGCCATCGGCTGAAAACGGAGTAAGCGGCGGTAATCCGGAGTTCATTAACCCGCTTTGCAGAGCTGCCGCAGCTGTCGGAGTTGATGGATTTTTTATTGAAACACATCCCAATCCGGGTAAAGCGCTTAGCGACGGATCAAATATGGTGAAGCTCTCCAAATTGAGAAAGCTCCTGACAGATATTATGAGGTTTAATCAATAAACGATATTCAGTTCATCATCGAATAAACAATAATATTCAAGCCCATTCTCATTGCTTCCTCACGTTTTTCAACCGGATCGTTATGTTCGCGCGGATCTGCCCAGCCGTCTGTTATGTTCGATTCGTAAATATAGAAAACACACAACCTCCCGTTACTGTCGAATAGCCCGAACCCCTGCGGTGGTTTCCCGTCATGTTCGTGAATCTTTGGTAATCCGTGCGCAAAGTTGAAATGTGAACGGTAAACCTCGTGATTGAATGGTAGTTCTTTGAGATCTTGTTGTGGAAATATTTTTTTCATTTCCCGTCGGAAAGATTCATCCATTCCATAATCATCGTCCGCAAGAAGAAAACCGCCTGATTCAAGGTAATCCCTTAACCTGAGCGATTCCTGTTCGCTGAAATTTATGTTCCCGTGACCGGTGATTACTATAAACGGGTAATTGTAAATTTCATCCGATGCAATATCAACTGAATAGAATTTTGGTTCGGCAGTATTGATAGTTGAATTTTCCCGCACGAAGTTCATCATATTAACTTCAGCGGTAGGATCGTTATACCAGTCACCGCCACCGGCATATTTCAACCGCGCAATTTTAAATGATGAAGAGTTGATACTTTCGCCTACCTGCGAAAATGCAACGGGTAACAATATGTATGAAATTGCAATGAATATGACTGATATAAATTTCAAAAGCTTTACGAATTAAAATTTTTTGCAAATATAAATTTCATTGAACTGAATACATTTCTAAGCCTTATCACAGATAAAACCACATGTTGTTAAATCACTTAACGAGAACCATTCGTTTGACGGTCGAAAATTCCCCAACGGTAAGCGAGTAAAAGTAAACTCCGCTCGGAAATCCGGAAGCATCCCAGGTGAAAGTGTAACTACCCGCGTTAATTGGATTATTTAGCGGTACTGCAATTTCCATTCCCGCTGAATTGAAGATTTTGATAGTAACTTTCCTGCCGGTGAGTGATTGAGGAATTTCAAAATTTATATTTGTGACCGGATTAAACGGGTTAGGGAAATTTTGAGATAACCAAAGTCCGTCAGGTAAGGTGTTCCCCTGAGCATTAATTACAAGCGGTATTAACGAACTGCCACCGATACCGTCGCGTTTGTAATTGCCTTTAAAGGTACTCCAAATTTTAATTGAGTCATACACACCCGGAGTATCCCAGATATAAACTTTTCTATCGTTACAACCAGCAATTAATTCGTTATCACCGTCGCCGTCAATATCAGTGATAGTAGGAGAAGTTTCAAATGCATTGAGCGTAGTAGCTTCGGGGTCGAGTGGAAAACCATTAGCCAGAATTCCGGATCCGGTGAAACCATACATTTTACCCTGGTTCGTTCCGCCGATTATATCCGGTAGCGAGTCACCGTCCATATCGCCCATAGCTGTTGCACCGTCAACCCATGTTGCATATACGGGTTGCGGAAATCCGTTAATCAAATTGCCTTGTCTGTCGAACACAACTATTTTCCCGAGGCTAACCGCCTCAACAGTTCCAAACCCAAATTCAGGCTGACCATCGCCGTTCATATCGGCAATTGAAACGTTTGCAAACGGATGACCCGCAGGAACTTCAAACGGGAATGGTGAAATTAAATTAGCGTTATAATCGAACGCATAGATTCCGTTAATCTGGTTCGGATGGCTTTCTATTTTAACCCTTATTATTACGTCTAGTTTTCCGTCACCGGTAATATCGTAAAGCGAAGGTGTTCCGCCAACGGCGTAGGGTCCGGCGATTACAGGCCAACCGGATTTTACTTCACCCATATCGTTGTAACATAAAATCCGTCCCTCGTAGCTTGATGCATTATCGTAACCGGTACCTACTATAATTTCATATCTCCCGTCATTATCAATGTCAGCTATTACCGGTGAAGATTCAGAGCCTTTGGTGTAACCAATCGGGAAATTTGGGTAGTTAACTACGTTTGAACCGTTAAACTTCAGTATGTGAAGTTTTGCGTCCATGTCAGTATCACGGTCGCGGGATGTGATAATGATTTCATCTTTGCCGTCGCCGTCGAGGTCTTTTAGTGCCGGAGCGGAATGTTCGTTCAGTCCGCCGGTATTATACGGAAAGCCGGTCATCATTGAGCCGTCAAATTTGTGCGCAAAAATGTTTCCGTTTTCATCAGCGTGGACGACCTCAAGTTGCCCGTCGCCGTCAAGATCACCAATCGCTGAAATTTCCATTGCGCCGCTGGTTTGGAGCGTTCCGAAGGGAATAGCGTAAGGAAATCCCGGGACGAAAGCACCGGTATATTTCCAAAGGTACAATTCCGGTTGATTCGTAGAGAATCCCGCAGTTACGGAGACTTCAAGTTTACCGTCACCGTTCATATCTGCCGAAGTCGGCGATGATTTGTACAAAGGCCAACCGGTGCTAACCTGTCGCGGCCAACCGAATTGATATGGCAGGACTAAATCCGAAGGCTCCGGCACTGGCGCAGTGTAGTGCTGTATTGATAATATCCTGAATCCCGCAACCTGTAAGCGCGATAGTTGTTCAGGTGTGCAGATTACCGTAATATTTCCGTTTTCAGTGTTATACGAATATTTACCTTCTCTTATTTTTTTTACATCATCGAAGGCGGAAATAAATGGTTCCAACTGCGCAATATCGGAAGTACTGTTAATCTTTATTTGAACGTAAATGTCAAATGAGTAAGAGTTGCCAAAGGTTAAAAGTAAAATTATGGTTAAAATGGTTTTCATTGGGATTTATTAATCAGATTCAAGTTATATTATTTGTTTTTCAACATCAATACAATCGAATCAGATTTTAAGTATAAATTTTGATATAAAGATTTAAATTAAAAAAATATAAATTAGTGAAGTTTTTAACCTTGATAAAAGAAAAGTATAACAAACAATTTGTATTAGTTACGGGGATAATAATTACATTTCTGATATCCTACCTTGACATTATTACCGAACCTTTTACTTATTTTCTGGTTTTAGTTATTCTCCCAATCATTTACGTAACATGGTATGCTGGTAAGAGCTACGGGGTAATCCTCATAGTGCTTTTCAATTTGTATTACGTGATAAATTCTTCAAGCCACATGAAGGGCGATTCAGCAGGTGATGGTAACGTTTTAAATCTCTTCGTTATTTTGACCGCAACTATCCTCGTACTGATTTTGATTGCCAATATCCGCGGATATTACCTCGGGATGCAACATCAATATCAACTTGCAAAGGACGAAACGAAGGTTACACAGGAGAAGCTTCAGAAGACTTCAAAAGCACTTGAAGAGTTCCGGCACGCAATTGAAAATATTTCACCTGAAAATATTTTTTATACTTTGAATTGCAGCGGGAAATTCATATACATTAACGAACATTTTGAAAGAATCACTGGATTCAGTCAGAGTGAAATTATGGAAATGAATTTCTTTGACCTCCTTCATCCCGATTACTCAGCAGATTCAATTGATTTTACTAACCGTCAGATCTGTGGCAGCGATTTAACCGGACTTTCTGAAATAAAGATTCGCAACAAACGTGGTAACGCTGTCTGGTTGAGGCAAAACGTAATGATGAACCTCGAAGGTGGCGAAATCATCGGGTTGAGTATTCTTGCAAATGACATAAGTGAAGAAATTCATTTGAAGGAAGAAATCGTTGAGAACGAATCGAAGCTAAGCCAGATTATTGACCTCGTGCCGCATTTCATTTTCGCAAAGGACAGGGAAGGGAAATTTATCCTTGCAAATAAAAGACTGGCTGATTCGTACGGTACTTCGAAGGAGGATATAATAGGTAAGAGTGATAAAGATTTCAATACCAGCGAAGAAGAAATTGAATGGTTCAGGAACGATGACCTTGAAGTTATAAACACGCTAAGGTCAAAATACATCCCTATTGAAAAAGTTACGACAATTAATGGTGTGAGGTTTTACGAAACATTTAAAGCTCCTATTTTTATTTCTAAGATTAACGAATATGCAGTGCTCGGAGTAGCAAACGATATCACTGAACGGGTAATGGCGGAGCGAGAGCTGAAAAAGCTAGAAATGAAATTTTCAAATTTCGCAAAAAACGCACCGGTTGCTCTCACAAGGTTCAATCTCACAGAAAACAAGTACGATTTCGTTAACGATGAATTCGAACGGCAATCGGGTTATACGCTTGAGGAATATGAGAAATTATCCGATCAGGAATTAATTAATTTAATTCACCCGGAGGACAGGGATAAGAAATTTATGGAGTTTAAAAACTGGATGAATGACGGTATGACGGGTATTTTAAGGAGCCTCTATCGTATTGTGAACAAAAATGGTGAAATTATCTGGATTGATACTTACAGTTACACTGATCTCGACGAGAACGGCGCTGTAAATTATATCAACCAGATTTGTGTGGACGTTACCGATAAAATGAACACCCAGAAACGAATTGAACGGAGTGAAGAGAGATATAAAACATTTATTGAAAATAGTACAGAAGGTATTTGCAGGTTTGAGCATTCAACCCCGATTAATTTGAATCAAACTCACGAAAAAATTGTATCGGATATTTACAAATACGCTTATCTTGCAGAATGTAATTTAGAGTTTGCCAAAATGTACGGCTACAGAACCGTAGAAGAAATTGTGAACACTCCGTTGAGAGTTCTGCAAGGTGGGGATGACAATCCGGACAATTTTAATTCAAAGCTCGCCTGGATTAAGAGCGGATTCAGGGTAAAAAATATAGAGACAATTGAGGTTAATAACAGAGGTGAACGCAAGTATTTCCTGAACAGCGTCATCGGGATAGTAGAAGACGGAAAGTTGCTTAGATCATGGGGAACTCAAATTGATATAACCGAGCACAAGCAACTTCAATCTCTGAATAAAACTTTGTCTGAAGCAATTGAACAAACGCATATTGCTATCAGGATAACTGACCCGGCCGGTGTAACGAGTTACGTTAATTCAAGTTTTGCAAATGTGATGGGCGTTCCGAAATCAAGCCTTATCGGTGAAAAAGACAGTCTTATTGCTGAACTCTTAAGTGATTCGTCGCCAGGAGGATTATCGGAATCGGGAATGTGGAAAAGCGAACGAATAAGAGTAAAGGAGAACGGCGAACAGTTCTGGGAAGTAGTGAATATTTCTGCAATCAGGGATTCGTCCGGCAAGGTGTTGCATTACCTTATAATCTCTGAGGATGTTACGGAGAAACGGGAACTTGAAATTAAGCTCACTGAAAGTGATCAGAGGTACAAGGAATTTATTAATCAAAGCATTGATGCAGTTTACAGAATGGAGTTGAGAAAGCCGATTGATATTAACGAGCCATTGGAGAAAATCGTAAAGCATTTCTTTAATTACGGTTATATTGCCGAGTGTAACGAGGCAATGGCAAAGATTTACGCACAGAGAAAAGCCTCCGATTTGATTGGTCTTTCAGGAAAGGAAATTTCGAAATCTATCGATGAATACAGAAAGAAATATAATTTTGATAACTTTATTAAAAATGGATTTAAGTTAATAAATGATGAATCAAAGTTAGTTGACCCGGAAGGTAACGAAAGATATATATTGGACAACTTATTTGGTATAATTGAGGACGGTAAATTGATCAGAGTTTGGGGAATTAAGAGGGATATTACCGAAATTAGGATAATTGAGGAAGAGGTAAGATATTTGTCCAATGCTGTTCATCAAAGCCCGGTAGCAGTTGCAATTTTGAATACCGGATTCAAAATAATGTATGTAAACAAACGATTCACCGAATTCACGCAATATGAAGAACAAGAAGTAATCGGAAAATATCCGTTTATTTTACTTGACGGACAATTTTCTGTAGCGATGCAAAATGAAATTAAGTCAAGCCTTAAAAAAGGCGAAACCTGGCGGGGTGAGATTTCAAATAAAAGAAAGGACGGTAGCGAGTATTGGGAAATATCAACCTTGTCATCCGTAAAAGATAAAGCCGGCGAGATTACGCATTACGTTTATATAAAGCAAGATATAACTCAAAGAAAAATTGTAGAAGCTGAATTACTCGAAGCGAAAAAGAAAGCGGAAGAGCTAACGAAAATTAAGGGTGAATTTCTCGCGAACATGAGTCATGAAATAAGGACACCGCTAAACGGTATTATCGGTATGTCGCAATTACTATCAACTACTGACCTAAACGAAGAACAAAATGAATATGTAGATCTGGTTAATATTTCATCGCATTCACTCTTGAACATAATAAATGATATACTTGACTTTTCAAAGCTTGAAAGTAACAAACTAAAAATTTCCGAACACCCGTTCAATCTAAGAACACTGCTTACAAATATCAGGTCACTCAATAATAAAATCGCTACTGAAAAGGGGATTGAACTCCGGCTAAACTTTGGAAACTTATCGGATGGAAATTATATCGGCGACGAGCAACGGATAAATCAGGTTATAACAAATCTGGTTTCAAATGCGCTTAAATTCACAAACGAAGGATACGTTGAGATAAATTGCTCCGCGCGGAAAGGGAGTCAAAATAATAAAGATGAAATTACAATCAGTGTTCAGGATACCGGAATAGGAATTCCCGATGATAAGATTGGTTACCTTTTCGAGAATTTTGTACAACTCGAAAATTCATACGGAAAAAATTATGTAGGAACGGGATTGGGGTTATCAATCGTTAAGAAGTTAGTTTCGCTTATGGATGGAGAGATTGAGGTAAAAAGCAAAGTTGGGCATGGAAGCGAGTTTATAGTAAAACTGAATCTAAGTACAACAGACTAACCGAAGTCAAGATTAATTTCGTTGAAATCCGGATTCAAAATCATTAGTTTGCACACTTCGGTCAGGTAGCTCAGTCGGTAGAGCAACGGCCTGAAAAGCCGTGTGTCGTCGGTTCGATTCCGTCCCTGACCACAATTAAATTAAGGATTCGGTAATTAATCGGATCCTTTTTTTGTTATAGTGAACAGTGAATATCAGAATTAAAAATATGGTGTGCGACCGGTGTCTTTTGACTGTAAGCAGAATTTTCGATGAGTTGAAAATCAATCTCAGTTCGTTAAAGTTAGGTGAAGCGGTTACCGATAGAGAAACTATACCGAACAGCATATTTAATAAATTGAAATCAAAACTGTCGGAGAGCGGATTTGAAATAATAGAGGACAAAAATGAGGTATTAGTTAATTCATTGAAGCTGGAGTTGATGAAACTTGCAAGAAGCGAAGCGTCACCGGAGACGAGACAAAAGTTGTCAGAACACATCACAAAGAAATTCAACAGAGATTATAATTCACTTGCTGCGATTTTCTCTGAAATGGAAATGACAACAATCGGCAAATACTTCATCGCGCAAAAGGTCGAATATGTGAAAGAATTACTGGAATACGGCGAATTAACTCTCAGTGAAATAGCGTATCGGTTGGGTTACAGCAGTGTTTCACACTTGTCTTCGCAGTTTAAACAATTGACTGGCATTACACCTTCGGCTTATAAAATCAGCCCGAAAACGACTCGTCAGCCATTGGACAAAGTTTAAAATAATGAAAATGATTTATGAAAATATGTAACGGTATTTGGTGCAAAAGTTCATAATTTTGTATCAGTGAAAAGTAGAGTTGAAAATATTTTGTTGGTTTTAATTCCAATATTTTTTGTAGGAACTGCGCTTTTTGCAGGTGAGTTTAGAAATCCTGATGAAACGCTCAACAATTGTAATTCCACTTGTTCCGAAATTATTGCGAATTGTTCTTCCGTTGGAATTGAATCGGTTGGTAATCCGTACACCGGGAATTTAAAAAACGATGATTGCTGTTGCATACAGGGTACTGCTTCGGGAGATGAACAAAGCATCTTTGCGATTGTCCGGCAAATCCGCGATGACGGCTCTATATCAGCGGTAGATTATAGCCATTTTTCTAACAGAAAGTTGTACCACAGTATTCTTGATGGTGACGTTGAACAGAAAATCGGAGTTAGAAATGAATTGTTCTTATTATTTTCATCTTTGTTGATTTGATAACCCGTATAGGTTCAATTTTTAAAATTCAAACTCAACAAAAATGTTACACAAAATTATTCCGATTGCGTTCTCGCTCTTTACTTTGACAGTTTTAAACCTTAATGCACAGGTGAAACAGGCGACAGTTGAAGTTGATGGATTTACATGTTCGCTTTGTGCAAAAGGTGTTGAGGGTCAGTTCAAGGCAATTGAGTTCATAAAATCCGTTGAAGCAAATCTGCGGGAAGCAAGTTTTCATATAGTCTTTTCCGACACAAGGGCGATTGAATTGTCGCAATTGCAAACTGCCGTTAAAGACGGCGGATTTACTGTCAGAAACATAATTATTAACGCTGCCGGAATTATTGATCAATCTGAATCCGGCTACAGCCTTACGACGGGAAATACTGAGGAAATTAAAGTAAATGAAATTTCCGACGGAATTAATCCCGGCGACCATGTGGAAATTACCGGCATCTATGATGCAACAAAAAATATAATCAACATAAGCACAATTAAAAAACTTTAAACCAAAACAAAATGAAAACATTAATTGTAATTTTTGCGATCTTCTTTGTCAGCAGTTATTCTCAGTCAAAAGATCTTACGGCTGATTGTTGCGATTTAAACTCTGAACAATCTACGATAAGTTCGTCCTTCTGCGACGATAAACCAAATTGCGATGGTACTTCGTCCACAAAAAAGAATTCCTCATGTAGCGATAACGGCAATACTGCAGGAATAACCGATGACGATCTCAAATGCCCGGTTTCCGGTGAAACAATTTCGGGTGAAGGCTTTAAATATACTTACCTGGGTAAAGAATATACATTCTGCTGCAAAGGTTGTGTTTCTGAATTTAAAACAGAACCGATTTTGTACATTAAAGAAGAACTGAAGTGCCCGGTCAGAGGTGAGACTGCATCGAAGGATGTTTCAACAGTCGTTGACGGTGTAAAATACTATTTCTGCTGCCCACCGTGCGTTGAGAAATTTACGGCAGATGTATCGAAATATATAACACCTGATACAAAGACTGAAAAAGAAGAAACCAAAAAACTTGAAACGTCTGAATCACCGGATGCAGAGAAAGAAGAAATTCAAAAGCTGGAACCACCGGTAACTCCGGATACACCTGAAAAGTCCGATACTGATTCGAAAGAATAACCAGACTCCTCAGGCAAACTGGATTTTTATGAGTAAGATTCAAGTAAAGGGGTGGAAACAGATTCCACCCTTTTTTTTAAAATTGCTTCAATGAATTCAAACACCGGAAATATTTTTACGAAAACAACCTTCGATATTAAAGGTATGTCTTGTGCCTCGTGCGCTGCGTCAATAGAGTCAACTCTCAGGGCAATTAATGGTGTTGTCGAGGCAAATGTTAACTTTGCAACCAAGACTGTGAAAGTGAATTACGACCGTGAAATGACAAATGCAGATGAACTTCAATCGGCAGTGAAAAATTCCGGATATGAGATTACGCCGGTGAAGTTATCCGGCAATTCTCACGTAAAAAAATCATTTGACATTAGGGGAGTTTCATGCGCATCGTGTGTGAATTCTGTCGAATCTACACTCAATGCAATTCCCGGTGTCAGTGATGCAAGTGTGAATTTTGCTGATAAGACTGTGAGGGTACTGTTTGATGCGGAGAGAGTAAAAACCGGACAACTTATTGATGCGGTAAAAAATGCCGGTTACGAATTAATCCCCAAAATTGATGCGGTGAGTGGTTCTATTCAGAACAGTCCGGAACAAACGGAGGCGGACAATAGCCTTGCCGGTTCAAAAATTGAGGAAAAGAGTGAATATGAAATCCTCAGGAAGAAAGTTACAGTAGCGTCAATATTCAGCATTCCGTTAGTTGTAATAGCTATGGGATTTCATACAATACCAAACGCTAACTTGATCATGTTCGCCCTTTCAATCCCGGTGATTTTTTACAGCGGTATAAAGTTTTACACAAGCGCCTGGAAACAACTTAAACACGGTCGTTCCAACATGGACTCGTTGGTTGCGCTCGGAACAGGAGCGGCATTTGTACTCAGCATCGTAAATACATTTTATCCCGAATATCTGACGCGCCATGGATTTGAAGTACACGTATATTTTGAAGCGGCTGCGGTAGTTATTACATTAGTGCTGCTTGGAAGAATGCTTGAATCAAAAGCTACATCAAAGACATCATCCGCAATAAAAAAGCTTATCGGACTTCAACCGAAAACCGCAAGAGTTGTCAGGAACGGAACAGAGACCGAGGTGTTAATTTCGGAGGTCATACCAGGTGATACAGTAATCGTTAAACCCGGTACAAAAATTCCGGTTGATGGCAGGGTAATTGAAGGTAATTCCGTAGTTGATGAAAGTATGATAACGGGTGAACCCGTGCCTGTTGAAAAAATTACGGGTTCGAAAGTAATTGGAGGTACTATCAACAGAACTGGTTCATTTCGAATAGTAGCCGAAAAAGTCGGGAAAGATTCAATGCTTTCACAGATTATCTTAATGGTCGAAGAAGCGCAAGGAAGCAAAGCCCCCATACAAAAGCTTGTGGATAAAATTGCCTCAGTATTTGTGCCTGCAGTGTTCGCGATATCCGTTCTGGTTTTTGTAATATGGAACATTTTCGGTCCCCCGCCTTCATTTATTTATGGGTTTGTTACTTCGGTAACTGTGCTCGTAATTGCATGTCCGTGCGCACTCGGGCTGGCAACGCCGACCGCGGTTATGGTTGGTATCGGCAAAGGCGCTGAGAACGGTGTGCTGATTAAAAATGCTGAAGCGCTTGAAATAGTCAGAAACGCTGACGCTATTGTATTGGATAAAACCGGTACGATTACTTTAGGTAAGCCCGAAGTAAGCAGTATTACATATTTATCCGACGGTGGAAAAAACTATCTTAACAACGTAATCTATTCTATCGAGAAAACTTCGGAACATCCGTTAGCTGAGGCTGTAACGAAGCATCTAAGTAACAGTGAATCGCTTACCGTAAAAAACTTTGACAGTTATACCGGTATGGGTGTTAGCGGTGAGGTGGAGGGAATAGTATATTTTATCGGCAATGAGAAACTCCTTAAAGCTAATGGAATTGAGATCAGCGAATATATTAAGACAGAGATAAATAAAATTCAATCGCGGTCGAAAACCTGTTTGATAGTTGCAACAGGGAATTCAGTTCTGGCATTGATTGAAGTAGGTGACATGATAAAAGATTCATCTGCAAGTGCGATATCAGAATTGAAGAACTTCGGACTTGAAGTATATATGTTAACCGGTGATAATGCAATGACAGCGGAATCGGTTGCAAAGCAAACAGGGATTGATAATTTTAAAGCAGAAGTTTTGCCAGGCGATAAACTTGAATTCGTTAAACAATTGAAAGCAGATGGCAGTAAAGTAATTATGGTAGGCGACGGTATAAACGATTCGCCCGCTTTGGCAGAGGCAAACGTTGGAATTGCAATGGGAACCGAGACGGATATCGCAATGGATAGCGCCGATGTTGTCCTTGTAAAAGGCGACCTTGATCATATCGTAAAAGCAATAAAAATTTCAATCCAGACAACCACAGCTATAAAGCAGAATCTTTTCTGGGCTTTCATTTACAATCTCATCGGAATTCCGATTGCAGCGGGAGTTTTATATCCGTTTACAGGTTACCTGTTGGACCCTATGATAGCCGGCGGTGCGATGGCTTTTAGCTCCGTTTCAGTTGTAATGAACAGTTTGCGCGTGAAAAGAAAGCAGGTTTAAAGTTCACCGTTAAAGCACATCGTTTTTTCCACTCAAGATGTAAAATGTAAATTCATCTCATGTCCTGAAATATATTCAGCCTTTCAAATCAAAAAGAATTGATGCTTAAAACCCGACCATTTTAGTCCCAAATGGAAAATTTTTGTCATTAGATTCTAAGACATAAATTATCTAATTTGAGTTTCAAAATTCCATTTCAAATCTCACTTAATGAACAAGTTTTTACTCGACTACAATTTAAAAGTACGTTTACCAATTATAATTTTTGTAGTCCTCGCGGTATTTGCCATTACCTATTATTCCTCATTTGCAGAAAGGAACGGTATAGGGTACTCACCTGATCAGCCGATCGCATATTCGCACGAACTTCATGCGGGTCAAATGCAGATTGACTGTCAGTATTGTCACACGAACGTTGAAAAGTCAGCGTTTGCGAATGTCCCTTCAACGGATGTGTGCATGAATTGTCATAACTTTGCCCGGACTGACAGACCGGAGATTCAAAAGCTCACCCAATATTACAAAGAAGGCAAGCCAATACCATGGAAGCGCATTCACCGGCTTCCGGAGTTCGTTTACTTTTCGCATTCGGTGCATGTGAACAAGGGGATTGACTGTGTTAACTGTCATGGTGATATTGCGCGAATGGAAAAAGTAGGGCAGGTAAGCTCATTCACTATGGCTGCATGTCTGGATTGTCACAGGAATCCCGAAAAGAGGATACAGGATTTTGAACTGATAAAGGCAAACATTAAAAAGGGTCCTGAATATTGTTCAGCATGTCACAGATAAAATTAATTTCACTGAATATGGATAATAACAAAGTAGAAAAAAACGGGATTAAGCGGAAAAGATTTTTCGTATATCTCGGGGCGTCAGTTATTGGCATATACGCAGCGTTTTCAAATCCAATGCGTATTTTCTCGAAAAAGAATAATTCAAGTGCATCGGGGAAACTGAAGGTTCAGCAAAATCCTCTTGCAGTAAAAAGAAATTATAAGTCTTAAATAATGAATAAAAACTCAGAACTTACAAAAGGAGTAATCACATCAAACGATCTTTACGACACGAAAGAAGAAACATACAACAACAAAGATGTAAATTACTGGCGGGGGTTCAGGGAGCTATATAACGATCCGGAATTCAGGAAGGAAGTTGAGAGTGAGTTCGATGATGATGCAGGGAAACCATTTGATACATCAAAATTATCGGCAATTTCAAGGCGCAAATTCCTTGCCTTGCTTAGTGCTTCAGCCGCAGTTGCCGCAGCCGGTTGCTCGAATTACCGCGATAAAGGTGAGATAGTACCTTTCAATCAAAAGCCTGAAAATCTGGTTGAGGGAAATCCAAACTATTTTGCGTCAACCTTTCAGATTGGCGGTGAGGAAATCGGTGTGCTCGTTAAATCCAGGGAAGGCAGACCGATAAAGGTTAACGGAAATCCCGAACATCCGGTCTCGAAGGGAAAAGCTAATCTCGCAGCACAGGCTACAGTTCTCGCATTATATGATCCTGACCGTATCCGCGAACCGAAAGCAAGTTCAGATAAAAATTCATTTTCGACAATTCAATGGAATGACGCAGATGCAAAAATTATTGAAACTTTGCGTGCAGCTACAACTGCAGGAAAAGAAATTTCAATTTTCACCAGTTCCGTCATTTCGCCAACACAGAGAAAACTTTTCGACGATTTTATCCAGCAATTTCCGACAACAAAAATATACCCATTTGAACAAGTTAATAATTCAGTAAAGAATTCAGCATGGAATAAAATTTACGGTCAGAATATTGCGCCGGCGGTAAAGTGGGACGAGGCAAAAGTTATTGTCGCACTTGAATGTGATTTCCTCGGACTCGAAGATGGTAAGACCGAAGCAATGAGATTGTTTGCTAAAAACAGGGATCTTATTAATAATCCGGATAATTATTCGCGGTTGTATTCAATTGAAGGTAGCACAAGTTTAACGGGACTTAATTCCGATTACAGGTTGCGGCTCAGAACTGATGCAATTGAGGAATTGATACTTGCTTTAGTGAATGAGTTCGGAGTGAAACGTGGTGGTTCAGCGTTGTCTTTAGAATCAGGGATTGTTTCAAAAGTGAGCTCATTCAATATTAACGCCGTTGCTGAAAAATACGGTCTGGATAAAGAAGTTATTGGTCATCTCGTCAAAGACCTTGATGCAAACCGTGGAACATCTATTTTTGTAGCGGGAGCTTCGTTGCCTGAATCAACTCAAATATCAACGTATCTGCTGAACGAAATTCTCGGCAATACAAAATTGTATTCGTTTGATTTTAAACAGGACCTAACGCCGCTTTCTACAACTGCCGAACTTGCCGATTTATCCGGCAAAATGAAGGGCGGACAAGTAGGGGTATTTATTAATTTCGATTCAAACCCGGTATTTGACCTCCCGAGAAATCTTGGTATGGCAGAGGCTATCATGAATGTTGAAACGGTTATTTCATTTACAGAGATTGACAATGAAACATCAATTAAAAGTAATTATGTTTTGCCGTGCAATAATCCGCTCGAAAGTTGGGGGGATTATAATTCGAGGATAAGCTATTTCGGACTTCAACAACCGCTCATCGCTCCGTTATTTAATACAAGACAAAAGGAAGCGGTAATGCTCAATTGGATGAGAGGCGGAAATAATTTTAACGAATCAATTTACCATCAATATTTAAAAGATAACTGGCAGCAGAATCTCTATCCCACACTTAACGCATCGGCAAGTTTTAATGACTTTTGGTTTGATGCGTTGCACGATGGATTCGTTCTGCTTCCGTCACAAACTCAGGAATCTTTACAGTTCAATCAGTCTGCGGTTATACAAGCACAGCCTATTAAACCTTCCGGTGGTAAGGTTGTATTACTTACGAGGAATTACACGCTCGGTGATGGTAAATATTCTAACAACGGCTGGCTTCAGGAATTACCGCATCCGGTTTCAAAAATTGTATGGGATAACTATGCTGCAATTTCACTTGCAACAGCAACAGCAAACGGACTTGACTCGAATGATTTGGTTAATGTAAGTATTGGTGATAGAACGGTTACGCTCCCTGTATTTGTTCAACCGTCAATGGCGGACGATGTTATAGCGATAGAGCTTGGTTGCGGCAGGTCTTCCGGAGGTAAAGTTTCAGAGGGTACAGGTTTTGATGTTGTACCACTAATTGGTAATGATGGAATTTCACCATGGGTTTACAATAACGCAAGTATTTCAAAGGCAACGGGAACTTACGAACTCGTTTCAACACAGGAACACTACCCGATTGACAGTCCTAAGTTCAAGGATATACAGTTCAAGCGCAGAATTATACAACAGGGGACATATAAACAATTCAAATCTAATCCTAAAGATATCGTTGACCGAGTTGAAGTTGAGGGTATTGACTTGCGCGAATTTCCGAGTATAAACGGTGAGCCGATTAAATATACAGGTGTGAAATGGGCGATGGCAATTGACCTTAACAAATGTACGGGTTGCGGCGAGTGTATAATGTCTTGCAATGTTGAAAATAATATTCCGGTAGTGGGAAAAGATCAGGTTGCGAACAAACGTGCAATGCAATGGATTCGTCTCGACAGGTATTATTTCGGAACACCTGAAGATGCGCGCGCGAATTTCCAACCAATGTTGTGTCAGCACTGCGATTTTGCCCCGTGTGAAAATGTGTGCCCGGTCGTGGCTACAACTCACAGCGAAGATGGATTGAACGGTATGACTTATAACCGTTGTGTCGGAACAAGGTACTGTGCAAATAACTGTCCGTATAAAGTGAGGAGGTTCAATTACTTTAATTTCAGGCACGAGTTTAATGATTACCACTATCATAACGATTCGATGCAGCTCGCTATGAATCCGGAAGTAACTGTTAGATCGAGAGGGGTTATGGAGAAGTGTACTTTTTGTGTACAGCGTGTGATGAAAGCAAGACAAGATGCAATAAGTGCAAACAGAGAGTTGAAAGGAACAGATGTAATAACAGCATGTCAGGAAGCCTGTCCGGCAAACGCAATTACTTTTGGCGATATGAACGATAAGTCCGATCCGATTCAGGCTTACAGAAATAGCGACATAGCATTTTATTCACTGGAAGAAGTAAAGGTTAGACCGAATGTTACTTACATCTCGCAGATATTTAATATTGAAGAGGAAGTCCCGAAAGCCGGTCACCACAATGATTGATGAAAAATTAATTTTTGATGATTTGGTTTTAATTGGCTTTCCGTTGAGAGAAAGTCGGGCGTATTGCGGATTTGGTGGAGTTAACTAATGGACAATCGTTGATACAAATTATATGCCCGCTAATAGTAATAGTACAGGGAACAATTAATGAAGTCAGGAATAGCAACGGGTGGTTTGTATGCCGGGCAGGTTTGTAGGGAAAACAAACGGATGGTAGTTTTAAAATGATTTAGGGTAAAAATTTGGAATAAGGAACTACTTTTGATTTTTAAAAACTTACAAAAAAATTTCAATTAACCTATGAGTTTCGACTCTACTTACACACGAGAACTTCCGCTTGTACCGGAGAGATCGTCATTCAAAGAGATAGACGATGTCATATTTAGGCCGGTTGAGGAAGCCCCAACCCGCAAGTGGTTTATTGCGATTACCATAAGTTCGCTTGCGTTGATGATTGGCGCTGTTGCCCTTGCTAATACTTTTTATTTCGGTATCGGTACATGGGGAAATAACAGTACAGTTGGCTGGGGATTTGGGATTGTTAACTTTGTTTTCTGGATTGGTATCGGGCATGCTGGTACACTGATTTCCGCTATACTTTACCTTTTCCGTCAAAGGTGGCGAACGGGTATAGCAAGGTTTGCCGAAGCAATGACAATCTTTGCTGTTATTACCGCAGGAATATTTCCTGTCATACATACCGGCAGGCCGTGGCTTGCTGCTTATCTGATTCCGTATCCAAATCAAAACAGTATTTGGGTTAACTTTAATTCTCCGCTGTTGTGGGACGTATTTGCAGTTTCAACGTACTTTACGATTTCATTTGTATTCTGGAGCGTCGGATTAATTCCGGATATTGCTGCAATGAGAGATAGAGCAAGCGGAATAAAAAAGAGAATATATACCGTACTCTCGCTCGGTTGGAGAAATTCAAATCGTCACTGGCAGCATTATGAAAGAGCCTATCTGATTCTTGCCGGACTTTCTACACCGTTGGTACTTTCAGTACATACTATCGTTTCGTTCGATTTTGCAGTTGCGATATTGCCCGGTTGGCACACGACAATCTTTCCACCTTATTTTGTTGCCGGGGCAATTTTCTCAGGATTTGGGATGGTAGCCACGGTATTGATTATTCTGCGTAAGGTTTACGATATGGAACATATTATTACGCTCGATCACCTGGAAAAGATGTGTAAAATCCTCCTTGCAACCGGCTCGATGGTTGGTTATGCCTATTGTATGGAGTTTTTTATGGCGTGGTATTCGGGATACATTTTCGAACAGTTCGTGTTTATTAACCGCGCTTTCGGTCCTTATGCATGGGCTTACTGGACAATGTTCTCGTGTAATGTGATTTTCCCTCAACTGTTCTGGTTTAAAAAGATTAGGCGCAATATTCCGATCATGATGCTACTTGTAATACTCGTAAATGTCGGAATGTGGTTCGAGAGATTTGTAATTGTTGTAACTTCGCTACACAGGGATTTCCTTCCGTCAAGTTGGGCAATGTTTTATCCGACCTGGACTGACCTTGCACTGTTGCTGGGCAGCTTTGGATTCTTTTTCACCTGTGTTCTACTGTTTGTGAAGGTTTTACCGTCAATTTCCCTGGCTGAACTTAAAGCCGTAACGGAGAACGCTCAACCAACGCACAAACATCATCATTAAGCAAATGATAACCATAATTAATCATGATAGGAAAAATTAAAAATAAATTAAAAGAGGTCAACAACCGTAATTTGGAGCAGAAGCGTTCTGATGAGCTTTACGCAATTGGCGCTTTGTTCGATACGCCGGATGAAATTATGGACGCTGCAGGGAAAACAACAGAGGCAGGTTACGAAGAGTTTGATGTTAATACCCCTTACCCTGTTCACGGAATGGATCAGGCAATGAAGTTGAAAAATACAATGGTGGGTAAAACGACTTTTATATTCGGGTTTCTGGGCACAACTGCTGCATTGCTAATGATAGGATGGATGTCGGGGATTGATTATCAGAATATTATCGGCGGTAAACCGTTTTTTGCCATACCACCTGCGATTCCAATTACATTTGAATTAACTGTATTGCTTGGTGGGCTTGCAACTGCGGGTCTTATGCTTACTCTTTTTAACAGGTTGCCGTGGATTAATAATCCACTGCACGACACTAATTACATTAAACAAACAGCATCAGATAAATTCGGGTTGGTAATATATGCAAAGGATAAAAATTTCAACATCGCTACGGTTGAAGGTTTTTTACAATCAATCGGCGGGAAAAGTATTGAGAAGATAAATTTCTTTGAAGTCAGGGAAGACAGGGTAAGAACACCGATTTTTGATTTCAAATTTATTGCGTTGCTTGCCGTAGTTACCGTAGTTACTGCTGTAACAGCGTACGGTATATTGAGATATGTCTTATTCCTACCGCCTTTTGATTTCATGTGGAAACAGGAGAAAGTTCTACCTCAGGAGAAATCAACCTTTTTTGCAGATGGGTTTTCAATGAGGCCACCGGTTGAAGGTACGGTTTCAAGAGGGTATATTCCGTATGAATATCAGGGTTTACCCGATTCTGTTGTAACTTTGCTTGCAAATCCTCTACCGATAAATGCTGAAGTGCTTGCAAAGGGGAAGCAACGATTCGACACATATTGCAGCCCTTGCCACGGATATTACGGTGAAGGTGACAGTCGCCTCAGAGGTCAGTTTCCAAACCCACCTTCACTGCATACTGATAAAGTTCGCCAATGGGCGGATGGTAATATTTATCACGTTATTACAAACGGACAAAATGTTATGTCAAGTTATGCTAAACAGATCTCACGAGATGACAGGTGGGCGATTGTACACTACATCAGGGCGTTACAGAGAGCTTTGAACGCAAAAGATGAAGACTTGAATTGAAGTAATTTTAACTATACAGAAAATTTTCATAAATATTAAATATGGAATTTCACAACAAGGCATTACCGGGTAAAGTAAGCAGGATTGGTTTCGGGTTACTCATTACCGGTTTGATTTTAATGGTCGCTGCTTTTGCATTGGATTACAGAAGGGCGATGTTCGATTATCTGACAATGTTCATGTGGTTGCTCAGCCTCGGGCTTGGGTCACTCGGGTTAATTGCATTAGAGTATATATCCGGAGCTACGTGGAGCACACCATTCAGAAGGGTCAGTGAGTTTCTCGCTTCATTGTTGCCGGTAATGTTTCTTCTTGTAATACCGGTCGTAGTTGGTATGAAAGAACTTTTCGTCTGGACAGATCCACAGGTTGTTAAATCAGATGCTGTCCTGCAGGGAAAAGAGCCATATCTTAATACTACATTTTTCATAGCGCGCGCTGCGATTTGTCTGCTGATTTGGGTTGTTTTCTATTTTTTCCTTGTAAGAAATTCGCAGAAGCAAGATTCCGAAAGTATTCCACAATATACTAAGAGCAACATTAGGCTGTCTGCAATTTTTACTCCGATTTTTATGGTAACACTCACGATCATTGCAATTGATTTCATGATGTCACTATTTCCTCACTGGTATTCAACTATATACGGTGTCTATTATTTCTCCGGGACATTAGTTGCAGCTTATTCTGCACTGACGCTTATATCGGTGCTTCTGAAAGAGGGAAATTACCTGAGTTCGAGAATTAATAACGATCATTTTTACAGCATGGGTATGTTAATGTTTGCCTTCAACATTTTCTGGGCATACATTGCGTTTTCACAATTGCTACTCCAATGGTACGCTGATATTCCTGAGGAAACGTTCTGGTATATTATTATTTGGGAACATAGCTGGAAGGTAGTATCAATTGCGTTGTTCCTTGTCCACTTTGCTATACCATTCCTCGTTTTAATGCCGCGGTCGGTGAAAACAAATCTGAAAAAGTTGAAGTTCATGGCGATCTGGATGTTGGTTGCGCATTACCTTGATCTGTATTGGCTGATTATGCCGGCGTACGATCACCATTCTGCAGTATTCGGTTGGCAGGAAATAGGATTTCCACTTTTTGCTGTCGGTGTGGTCATTGTAATCTTTAAAATGAAGGCGAGAAAAACCAATATTATACCAGTCGGTGATCCAAAACTTGAAAGTGGATTTAACTTCCACCTTTAATAACAACAGAAATTTTCAATCATGGAAGAGAAAAAACAAATCAATTTTCAAAAAATATACGATAAAGTCCTGGAGTTTCTCGGATTTTATGGAGTTGTTTACATTTTCGTACTAATAGCTCTCGTTGTCTTTGGCGCTATATATGTAAACAAAATTAAATTTCTTACTTCAAGTACACTGATTTCGCCTGCTATTGATAGTATTGCCAACACAAAGATTGAAGATTTACAAATGAAGAAAGGTTCACTGTCCCCTCCGGTAGATGTATCGCTCTATATAAATCCATCTCAGGAAATTTTAGATAAAGGTAAGGAGATATATAATGTTCAATGCGCATCATGTCACGGAGAAGACGGACAAGGTAACGGACCTGCCGGTGCAACGCTTAATCCACCACCGAGAAATTTTCATGATCTGAATGGTTGGACAAATGGTCCGGAGTTTGACAGGATGTATTTAACTTTGCAAGATGGAATACTTAAAAACGGGATGGCATCTTATTCAAATCTCCCGCCGGAAGAAAGATTGGCAATGATTTCATATATACGAACATTTAACGAGAACTACCCTGAAATCACTGAGTCTGATATGCAGACCCTTGATGCAACATACAGCTTATCGGCCGGGTCTGTAACTCCGAATCAAATACCCGTTTCGCTCGCAATGGAAAAGCTTATTGAGGAGTATAAACCAACCGAAGAAAAGGTTGATGCCATTAACCTGAAAATTTCAAGCGACAATTCTCCGCAGGCATTGAGTTTTAAAAACCTGACAACAGATATTAAACGCGCTTTACGGTCGTTACTTTCAAATCCGGGATGGAATGAAAATCAAAATGCATTTGTTAATTTCATCATAACTGACCCTGTCCAAAAAGGATTCAAAGCAGGAGTTTCTGAAATCAGTAATGAACAATGGACTGAATTATTCAATTACGTTCAGAGCGTAATCGGACAAACTCAAACCGGCAGTTCCGGAATTTAAAAGTCATGAAGAAGTTTAAATTTAGTATAATAATTGTAATACTTCTCACAGGATTTCTATCTGCAGAGGAAAGCAATCCAAAGCAGGAAATAGGAATTGTTGAGAACCTTGGGGAGAAAATTCCCCTCAACATTAATTTTTACGATGAGTATGGCAAGGGTGTATCACTGGGCGAGCTCATGGGCGATAAACCTACTTTAATTGCACTGGTGTATTACCGTTGTCCCGGTATTTGCAGCCCACTTCTTACCGGACTAGCTGAAGGAATTGATAAGGTTGATCTTGAGCCGTTTAAAGATTACAATATTATAACCGTTAGTTTTGATCACACAGAAGGCTATATTTTAGCAAACGAGAAAAAGAAGAATTACCTTGCCGGACTTACGAGAGAAATTAACCCTCAAGGCTGGCGGTTTCTTACAAGCGATAGTATAAACATCGCGCGATTAACCGAGGCGATTGGTTGGAATTTCAAAAGAGTTGATGACGATTTTCTTCACGGGACCGGAGTTACCGTTATCTCACCCGATGGAAAGATAGTAAGATACCTTTATGGAACAAGTTTTTTACCATTTGACCTGAAGATGGCGGTTACGGAGGCGACTGAGGGAAGAGTTGGGACAACAATTGCAAAACTTATGCAAATTTGTTTCAGTTACGACCCCGGAGCAAGGACATATATGCTAGACGTTACGCGAATATCCGGTGTGGCAATATTGTTCACTCTCGCCATTTTTATAACCATCGTTGTAATCAGAAAAAAAAATAAAATCAACAATACTTTCAAACAAATTTAAATTATGGCTAACGGAATATTAGCTACTGATCCGAACAGGGTTTCATTTTACGAATATGAGGGAAAACACAAGGGAATCTTAAGTTGGTTACTTTCCACTGACCATAAGAGGATTGGACTGCTTTACCTTATTTCTTTGCTTGCATTCTTTGCAGTTGGTGTTACCCTCGGATTTCTGATGAGGCTCGAAATGATTTCGCCGGGTCCGACTATAATGGCACCGAATACCTATAACTCGGTCTTTACTCTTCACGGCGTTATAATGGTATTTCTGTTTATATTACCCGGACTACCTGCGATATTCGGAAATTTTTTCCTGCCGATTCAAATCGGTGCAAGGGATGTAGCATTTCCAAGGATTAACTTGTTGTCCTGGTATCTTTATTTAATTGGTGGAGTACTTGCAATTGTTTCATTGTTCACCGGCGGTGGAATAATGGATACCGGCTGGACATTTTATGTTCCTTATAGTATCAGAACAACATCAAATATTTCACTATCGGTGTTTGCTGCTTTTGTGCTCGGATTTTCCTCCATCCTTACTGCAGTTAACTTTATTACAACTGCCCACAGGATGCGTGCGCCCGGAATGACATTTTTCAGGATGCCGCTTTTCGTTTGGGCGTTGTATTCTACCGCATGGATACAATTGCTTGCAACTCCGATTTTAGGTATTACATTATTGCTCATAATTGCTGAACGAATGCTTGGTGTAGGAATTTTCGATCCGAATCTCGGCGGTGACCCGATTTTGTATCAACACATGTTTTGGATTTATTCGCACCCTGCAGTTTACATTATGGCTATTCCCGCTTTTGGAGTTGTTTCGGAAATAATCCCGACGTTCTCCAAAAAAAATATTTTCGGTTATACACCGGTTGCAATTTCCAGCCTGGCGATTGCTTTTGTCGGTTACCTCGTCTGGGGTCATCACATGTTTTCAAGCGGTATTAGCGATATCTCGAGACTTATATTTTCTTTACTTACTTTTCTTGTTGCAATACCTACTGGTGTAAAAGTATTCAATTGGGTTGCTACGATGTACAAGGGCTCGATTACCGTAAAAACACCGATGCTTTTTGTATTATTTTTTATCGTTATTTTTTCGATTGGCGGACTTACAGGATTAGTGCTTGGCGCAATTAACACCGATATTCACGTCACGGATACATACTTTGTTGTTGGTCACTTCCACTATGTAATGTTCGGTTCGATGGGTATTCTGCTGTTTGCGGGATTGCATTACTGGTTCCCCAAAATGTTTGGCAGGATGTACCATGAAAAAATGGCACAGGTTTCAGCCTGGATTTTTTTCGTAGGGTTCAATCTTTTATATTTTCCGATGTTCATCATGGGGTATCTGGGGATGCCGCGAAGATATTACGATTACCTGCCGGAGTTTACAACATATCACGTTATTGCAACAGTCGGTTCCTGGATCATGATAACTGGAATGATCATAATGTTTGCTAACTTGATCAGGAGTCTGTACACCGGCCCCAAAGCCACAGAAAATCCATGGGGTGGAACAACACTCGAATGGAAGATTCCATCACCACCACCACTTGAGAATTTCAGGGAAATACCGGTTATAACCGAAGGTCCCTACGAACATCATTTCAATAAGGAGGAAAATACATAATGAGTAATGATTCTACAGATGTAACAATTGCAAAATCCGAATCACACTCTCACGTTCACCGCGATGACGCAGGCTCAAAAATGGGAATGTGGCTGTTCCTTTTTACTGAAGTATTACTTTTCGGCGGAATGTTTCTGGCTTATGCAACGTACAGATTCATGTATCCCCAGGATTTTGTAAATGCCGCACTACGTCTTGATCCGATCCTTGGTGCGGTTAATACGGTCATACTGTTAACCAGCAGCCTCTCGGTAGTTCTCTCGATTACGGCATTACAGAAAAACAAAAAAAATCTGAGTCTGGTATATCTGAGTATTACGATGCTACTTGCTTTGACATTTTTGGTTATTAAGTATTTCGAATGGTCGCATAAATTTGAGCTAGGAATTTATCCGAAGGGCCCGGCACTCGAATCCTTCGCTCAGGGAGGAAAGTTATTCTTCGGGCTTTATTACCTGATGACGGGACTCCACGGGCTGCACGTTGTTATAGGTATGACGTTTATAGGATTTATGATGTACTTTATCAGTAAGAACAAACAAACCGCACATAACCACCAGCGAACTGAAAATGCGGGCCTTTACTGGCATCTGGTGGACTTGATATGGATATTCCTGTTCCCACTGTTTTATTTAGTCCATTAAAAATGCACTGAATGATAAAGTTGAATCAGGTTTGAAATGGAGGTATGATTAGTATGGGTAGAATATTAAAAGTTTGCAGTTTAGTTTATTTTAACTATGATTTTTTATTCCAACGATTTTAAAGAAATCTTATAATTCTTTATGAAAGACACAACACGAGACACAAAAGCTCTCGAGCGTGAACTTGAAGAAGAGCTTCATTCAACAGGATACGGGACTTACATACTCGTATGGCTCGGTTTAATTGGATTGACGGCAATAACGGTAACCGTTGCCGGTTTAAACCTCGGCAGTTTTGCTCTTATAGCGGCACTTATTATTGCAACTGTCAAATCTGCCCTGGTAGTCAATTATTTTATGCACATTAAATTTGATACACCTATTTTTAAGATTTTTGTTACAATTTGTATCATTGTAGTTCTGACTATATTTATTATAACTTTCTTTGATTATCTTTACAGGGAGCCTTTAATATGAGACCGGATATAGCAACACAGGTTGATAACACGATGATCCTGATCGTGGCGGTTTGTATTTTCTTTTTTGTCCTTGTAACAGGTACAATGATTTATTTTGTATTTCGTTACAATAAAAAGAGAAATCCCCAAGCCACCAATATACACGGCAATACTCCGCTTGAGGTCGCGTGGACTGTAATTCCGCTTATACTTGTCCTTGTAATTTTCTTTTACGGGTGGAACGGTTTCAGTAATATGCGCAATGTCCCCGAAGATGCACTCGTTGTAAAAGTAACCGGCCAGATGTGGAAGTGGAAGTTTGAATATGAGAACGGGAAAAAATCTGATACGCTGTTTGTACCTGTCGGAAAACCGGTTAGAATGAATATTCATTCAAATGACGTAAACCACAGCTTCTTTATTCCCTCAATGCGGGTAAAAGAAGATGCAGTACCGGGACGGGAAAATTACTTATGGTTTAAAGCTGATAATATTGGCGAATACGATATTGCATGTGCCGAATATTGCGGCCTCGACCACTGGAATATGTATGCAAAGCTTATAGTCGATACAGATGAAAATTTCAATGCGTGGTATAATCAGGTTGAGCAATCTGAGAAAAAAACAAACAGCGGTGAAACCGGAAATACGACTAATCAGGATTCATTAAAAAATAATTCAGGGAATACCGACGATTCTACGACGGTTACTGATACAACACAAATTTCAGATACAACTAAATCCGAGTGAATTTGGAAACCGGTTCATCAATACTCCAGGATAAGCAGCAGGTATATAGAAGTGTTTCGCTCTTTAAGTGGCTTGTAACTGTTGCCGAACTTGCTAAAATAAAGATAACTATATTCGTGGCGTTCACCTCAGCATTAGGATTCATTCTTGCTGCTGACAGTTTATCTACCTCGATGATTCTTCCTGTTAGCGGAATATTTTTACTCGCCTGCAGTTCTGCAGTAATCAATCAAATTCAGGAGTGGCAATATGACGCGGTAATGAAACGTACGATGAACAGACCAATTCCAACTAATAAAATTACACTTACCAATGCATGGGTAATTGCAGTTTCATTGTTTGTAATTGCCGTTTCCATGTTAATCTTTGCATCGAATATTTTAACGATTGCGGTATCACTTTTAACAATGGTCTGGTACAATCTTATTTACACTCCGTTAAAGCGTAAAACCGGGGTAGCGATTATTCCCGGATCGTTTGTAGGTGCATTGCCACCGCTCGCCGGTTGGCTTGCAGCAGGTGGAAGCCTGTTTGACACTCAAATCTGGATACTCTTTTCTCTCTTTTTCCTTTGGCAGATTCCACATTTCTGGCTTTTATTAATACTCTTTAAAGACGATTATAAAGCCGCATCGTTCCCTGTTTTTACTGATTCGGTTAGCGTATCAACACTTGAAAAACTTATAATAGCTACAACTTTACTAACCTCCGGAATTGCTATATTTTATGCGTTCACAGGAGCAATGAACTATTTCCCGTCACAATTGGTGATTGTTGCCTTTTCAGTTTTTTTAGCAATAAATTCTTTTTCAATTAACGGGAATCACGGGAACAGAAAGCGGGTAGTCGCGTCTTTTCTCGCTATAAATTTCTTTACTTTAATTTTCATAACTATTTTAATTTTAGATAAACTTCTAAAGATTATTTTATAAAAAACCATGAATATTTTCGAACAATTTGTAATTCCTCCATCAAGTCATACATTGCCGTTGATGGATATTTTTCTGATCCTATCATTACTGTTGTTTCTGCCGTTTATAGGGATGTTAATCGGTGGAACCACTATGTCAATGATTTTATCCGGAATCAGCGGGAATACCGGTGATGATAATTATAACCGGTTCTCTAGGGATATTCTCAATAAACTATCGGTAAATAAAAATGTAGGGTTAGGACTTGGATTGATACCGGCGTTTTCAATTACCTTTGTTTACGCCCAATATCTGTACCAGGCACCTGCTATTGCAATTTCAATAATGTTTATCGGATGTGTGATTTACATTTTTGCATTTTTATTAACCTATCGGTTTCACCGTACATTTGAAACGGGGTTAATTCTCGATAGCTATAAATTATACATTGAACCGGGTAAAAATTTACCTGCTGATGTTATTGAGTACAAGAAAAAAAATGCAGCGATAACGAAACAAAGCGGTAGATTAGGATTATTTCTGCTTTACGTTGCCTCTTTCCTTTTTGTTGGTGGAGCTTCAATTGCAACCAATCCAATGCGATGGGCTGAAGTAACCAACGTTATTGTTTTGCTCATCGAATTTGAAGTCTGGATAAATTACCTTTATTTCCTTTCGTTTTCTGCTGCAATTACTTGCAGTGCAATATTATTCTTTTTCTTTAAATGGCAGGGCGGTATAAAGGATATGACAATAGATTATAAAATGTTGGTGTTAAAAGTTGCAGGATTTACGGGATTTTTCAGCGTTGTTCTCCTTCTTTTCTTCGTATTTATAAAGTTTTTGATAACTACGGAAATGGCGCTGTCAACCTCTGTATTTGTTTATACAACTCTTGCAATGATTTCGATTCTTATCGTTTGCAGTTTATTATATGCAGTTCTTAAAAATCACGAGGTAAGATTTGCATCAGCAATTTTCTTTTTCATGATCCTGATTTTTCTTTTCACATCATTGAAAGATCAAGCTTTATTAGTGAATGCGTTGTCAGACCATCTTGCGCCGATTATTGCAGAGCAGGATAAGTTAATTGAAAGTAAAACTCAACCGATTGCTCAGGACGAATCTGCGATTGATGGCAGCCAGATTTATCAGACTAAATGTTCCGCCTGTCACAAAGGGGATGTAAAACTTGTAGGACCGCCTTATATGGAGACGATTCCAAAGTATAATGGTGACATCAAAAAACTTGCGGGATTTATCTATAACCCGGTTAAGGTGAACCCTGAATATCCCGCCATGCCGAGTCAAGGTTTATCGGTTGCTGAATCCGAAGCTGTAGCAAAGTATCTAATGGATACGTACGGTGGCGGTGCCGGTGGCGAAGAAAAAGAATCAGATAAACAAGGAACAGATAATAAAGAACCTGAATCAAAGTAATCATATATTTTAATCGTTCTAAAAAGCAACTTAAAAATTTTTTTAGGTTGCTTTTTTATTCAATGAAAAAAAAAAGAGCAAAAATAGTAGTTCTGACAGGATCGGGGATCAGCGCAGAATCCGGTCTTAAAACTTTCAGGGACTCTGATGGCTTGTGGGAAGGATATGACGTAATGCAGGTTGCTTCAATTCAAGGCTGGCGTGATAACAAGGAACTCGTGCTCGATTTCTATAACGAGCGAAGGCGGGAACTTAAAAGAGCTAAGCCAAATGACGCGCATCTTGCTATAGCTGAGCTCCAGAAATATTTTCATGTTGAGGTTATTACACAGAATGTAGATGATCTGCATGAAAGGGCCGGAACAAAAAATGTATTACACCTGCACGGAGAGTTAACTAAAGCCAGAAGTTCAGGTGACCAAAGGTTGGTTATGGATATAGGTTACCGTGACATTAAGTCGGGAGAAAAGGCACCTGATGGATTTCCGCTTCGGCCTCACGTGGTATGGTTTGGTGAACAAGTACCACTGCTTGAAAAAGCGCATGTGATTGTTAAGAACTGCGATTTTTTTATCGTTGTCGGGACTTCGCTCGTTGTTTATCCCGCCGCGGGATTAATCGAATTCGTACCCGATGATGTACCCAAATATATTATTGACCCCGTTAAACCCGAACTGTTTAAAAAAATCAAGAATCTTTTTTTTATTGAAAAGGTTGCTTCTATCGGGATGAGGCAATTGACGAATGAATTTTTTAGACAGGTGAAGTCAATCAATTAGACATATCCCGATAAATATTCACTGATGATTTTCAACAAAAAGTTATCAGGACTTGATAGTATGGCAAAAGTCAATGGACTTAGTCAGGCAGATTTATCAGCATACATTCTCCTTTCCCAAAGAAGAGATGTATGGATTGACTTCGCAAATGCGAAGAGCAGCGGTAAGCATTCCGGCAAACATAGCGGAAGGGCAAGACAGGAACAGTACGGGGAAGTTCCGTCAGTTCTTGGGGATAGCGAAAGGTTCTTTAGCGGAATTACTGACTTTGATAATTTTATCTCAGAACTTGGATTTTCTGAAACCGGAAAGCTCAAAACTGCTGTTGACGAATTGCGAAGAAGTCGCAAAGATGCTGAATGGCTTACTGAAATCCATTTCTCAAAAGAACTAACCACTAATCACTACCTACTAACCACTATCAATGGATTAGACATTTACGACCACATCAAAGACATCGTCAAACCCCGCGATGTACACGATATTGCCTATTGGATGGTGGACGATGATTATGACGGCAGCAACTTTGTGGTAAAGCAGGTTTTCTTCTGCGGTGGTGACAAATCCGAATTTGATAAATGGAAAAAAGGTTTAGACACTTTAGCCAAAGACGGCACCAAAAAGAAAGCAGAAAAGACGCTGAAAATTGAAATAGACGATGAGGCCTTCGACCGATTGTACGGACACATTTCTCATCCAATCGAAATCAAAAAGAAGGGACAGAAAATTGCAGTGAGAATCATCAGTCAGTTTGGGGAAGAAAGCACGAAAGTTTTAAGTGCTGAATGAGGTATATTGTTCAAAGATTACATTGTCTATCAGAAAGAATATCGGTATTTTTGTAAAATTATATGATTTAAATGCCAAAAGGTTTTAACGTTCTATTTGTATCCAGCGAAGTCTATCCTTACTCTAAAACCGGCGGTTTAGCAGATATATCAAACTCCCTGCCGCAAGCATTAAACTCCATCGGAAACGAAGTACGCATATTAACTCCAAAATACGGTCAGCTTGATGAAAGGAGACTTCAGATCCATGAGATTAAAAGAATGAAGGATCTCTCCATTGAGTTCAACAAGAAGAAACATAAATTCAGTATTAAATCTTCTTTTATACACGGCAAGAATACAAAAGCGCAAATTTATCTGCTTGAGAATAATGATTTTTTCAAGAACAAGGGGATATATCAGAATATAAGGACAAAGAAAGATTTCCCGAACAACGATGAACGGTATATGTTCTTTTGTAAAACCGTGCTTGACGTACTTGAAGTTTTACATTGGAAACCGGATATAATACATTGTAACGACTGGCAAACGGGACTCATTCCAGCATATATCAAAACTCTTTACAAGGACCATCCGCTCATATCCGATATTAAAACTATTTTCACGATTCATAATCTTGCTTATCAGGGTAATTTCGCGAAATCATCTTTTAATAAAACAGGTTTACCGAGCGAAGCATTTTCTGAGGAGACCGGGATGCTAAACGGGAAATTCAGTTTTCTTAAAGCGGGTCTCGCTTATGCAGATAAGATTTCAACGGTAAGCGAAAAATATGCCCTTGAAATCAGGACGGATAAAAATTATTCCTGCGGGATGGAAAAATTACTCACAAAAAGAAAAAATGACCTTGTGGGAATTCTTAACGGAATTGACTACAACGTTTGGAATCCGAACTTCGACAAGTTAATTCCATATCGTTACACTAATCAGGAAATCCCGCTGAAATACGAGAACAAGCGTGAACTTCTTAATAAATATAAGTTCGAATACAGTGAAGACATACCCTTAATTGGAATGATAACGAGGCTGGTTGACCAGAAAGGATTTGATCTTATAGTAGAATCTTTTGACGAGTTAATGAACGAGAATATACAAATGATAATCCTCGGTGCGGGTGAGGAGAAGTATCAGAAATTTTTACTGAAAATGAAGAAAAAATATCCAAAGAAACTCATTGTTCACATTGGTTACGATGAAGAACTTGCACACATGATTGAAGCCGGAAGTGATATATTTCTGATGCCGTCAAAATATGAACCATGCGGTTTAAATCAGATGTATAGCCTGATGTACGGAACTGTGCCTGTTGTTAGAAATACCGGCGGTCTTTCCGATACAGTAAACGATTACAAGAAGAAAGACGGGAACGGATTCCTGTTTGAAAATTACGATTCAAAAGATATGATGAAGGCAATTAAGCTTGCTTTAAAAATTTATCTCACGGATAAGAATAAATGGTATGATTTGATCAGGAATGGTATGTCGCACGATTTTTCATGGAAAGCTTCAGCAAAGAAGTACACCGCTCTTTATAAAAATATTGTTGCTTCCAGAAAGTAATTATTCAGCAGATGTATGACCAGAGCTGTTTTTTTAGATAGAGACGGTACAATTAATAAAGAGGTAAATTATCTTACAAGGATTGAAGACCTGGTTATACCTGAGGATGTCCCGCCAACGTTAAAGCGTTTTAAAGATTTAGGTTTCCTTAATATTATTATTACCAATCAATCAGGTATCGCCAGGGGATACCTTACAACAGACGCCCTTGCAGAAATTAACTCAGAAATAAGGCGAAGGCTGTTTGGATTTTATGGACAGGAATTGATTGACGCGGTTTATTTCAGCCCGTTCCATCCCAATGGTAGTATTCCGGAATATAAAATTTCCAGCAATTGCCGTAAACCGGGTACCGGAATGATTGACCGCGCTGTAAAGGAATTTGATATTGACTTATCAGGTTCATTTCTGATCGGCGATTCTTATTCCGATATGCTTTGTGCTCAAAATGCTGGTGTTCGAAGTATCCTGCTGCTTGCCGGTCATGGTCAAAGCGCATATAAAAAGTGTATTGAAGATAATATTCAAATTGACTTTTTTACTGAGAAAATTTCAGGTTCAATAATGTTTATAGAAAGAAAAATTAAATCAGACAAGTTTGATAAATCTCATTCGTAGTTTTATCCAGGTAATAATTGGAATAACAATTCTCGTTTCAATCCAAAGTTGTGAAGAAGTACCGACTGACATAGGCAGCGGCTTCATTTCACCGGATGATACTTTAAATGTAAAAGTACTTGATTCGGAAACTGATACCATTCCATTATTGGCAACACAATACAAAAAAGCATTTTCAAATTTCATATCACCTTTTATTTTAATAGGTAAGACCGCCGGGGTTGAGTCAAGCGGGTTGCTGAGGTTCAACAATTTACCCTCTACGTATCAGGGTGTAACAGTAAATTCCGCCAAACTTTTTCTTAAGTACGTAAATTATTATTACACTGATTCCGCAGGGACACTTGATTTCAATATTTACAAACTCACTCAGGATTTTTCATTTGCTACTGTTACCAGAGATTCAATCAATAGCGGTTCGTACAATCCCGCACCGGTCGGGAATTATTCCGGAACGCCGGTTGATTCTGTTACAGTCTCAATAAACCTCGATAACAATATGGTGAAGGATTGGCTTGAGTTTGCGGCTGATCCGAATTATCACGAACCTAACTACGGAATGATCTTTATTCCCAACTCTGCTTCAACGACAATAAAAGGTTTCGGGTCAACGAACGCGAACACGATAGAAACCCCTTACGTTGAGATAGCGCTGACATTAAACGGTCAAAATGATACCATTACTCTGAACACAACGGAATCTAATTTCATCACTGACGGAGATATCAGTTCATTACCGTCTGATAGGATTACTTTGCAGAGCGGTGTTTCCATTCAAAATTTTTTCAGGTTCAACCTCAGTAAATTACCTTCAAATGTAATCGTTAATGAAGCCAGATTAGAGATGTACCTTGATACAACTTCATCATATTATTTTTCCGTTTCCGAAAAAAGGATTGTGGCAAATTTGATAACTGACAGTACTACGTTAGAAGATACGCTAAGCATAATAAACTCTGAAATTCAGGGTAACAAGTACATACTTCAGTTTAATCCGTTCGTTCAATTCTGGGCTAATGGTACATTTGAAAATAAAGGGATCGCGCTTTCAACTTTAAGCAAGCGTCTCAACATTGATAAGTTTGTCTTCTATTCCCCAACCTATTCCGATGTTTCAAAACGACCGAGGTTAAGGATAACCTACACAATCAGAAATTAACCATGATGAGAACGATTATTAAAAGCATCATTCTTTTCGTTATTGCAACGAGCATTCTGCGCGCTCAGACAGACGAATTTGAACCAGGGTCACCTTACACTATTTTTGGTGTAGGTGAATTGAATTACAGCAATAGTTTAAGGACACGTTCGATGGGAATAAATGGCATCGGACTTTCAGGTGATTACGTAAATTCATTGAACCCCGCAGCGAATTACGATATGAGTTATACCAGAATTTCTCTAAACGGGAAATATTCATTTTATAAATATTCCGATGCGACTTCTACCGGACAAGACTCGGACGGTAAAGTTGATGGTTTAAATATAGGTATTCCTATCAGCAACGAAAAAGGAATTTCACTGTTTCTTGGATTTAACCGGCTTAGTTCAGTTGGTTATCAGATTACCCAAATTGAACAAAACACTTCCGGAAATGAAACGAGGTTTTATTCCGGGAAAGGCGGACTTTCAAAGATCAATGTTGGACTTACGTACAAGCTGGCAAATTCAGTTGTGCTCGGAGCTGAGTACAATTACGCATTTGGAAATATAATAGATTCAAAAAAGATTGATTTCGGATTGCAAGGTGTGACCAATACAGATATAAGAAAGGAGATTGACCTTCAGAACTCGTATTTCAAAGGTGGCGCGATAATAGAAATCGGGAACCTGGTAAAGTCAAAACTCCTGAAAGATCTGAAGATTGGTTTTTATTATCAGACAAAGATTAATTTCAACTCAGCCGGCGATGCGATTTACACAACCAGCACATCAACTGATACTGTTAGAATTACCGGTGAGCCTCTGGAATTTCCTGCTTCGTTCGGTTTTGGCATAAGCAATAAATTCGGTAACAGATACATCGTTTCCGCTGATTTATTGATGCACAATTGGGAGAATTTTCAGAGCACTAAAATCACAGTTGCAAAGTATGAGAACTCATACCAGCTTGGTCTGGGGCTTGAGATATTGCCTCTAAGTGAGAGCGATGTTTCGTATTGGAATAAACTAACTTACAGGATGGGTGTATTTTACGGGAAGGAATATTATTCAGTCAACAATAACGATATTAATGTTCTTGGTGCTTCAACCGGAGTCAACATACCGTTAACCAATCAGAATTCAATTGACCTTGCGATTATGTACTTAATTCGCGGTAAGAATTCTGATGGCTTAATAAAAGATGAGAATTTATCGTTAGCGCTTGGTTTCAATTTTGGTGAACTCTGGTTTTTGAAACGGCAGGAAGAAAACTAATAAAATTTAAACCTTACAAATGGATTTAAAAATTTCGGATTCCGATATTTTCAACGCAATAGCGAATGAAAAACAAAGACAGTTAAACAAACTTGAGCTCATTGCTTCGGAGAATTTCACATCGGAAGCTGTAATGCAGGCACAGGGTTGCGTGATGACCAATAAATACGCTGAAGGTTACCCGGGAAAAAGGTATTACGGCGGTTGTGAGTTTGTTGATATCGCTGAAGACCTTGCCCGACAGCGGGTTAAGGAATTATTCGGAGCTAATTATGCAAATGTTCAGCCGCATTCGGGAAGTCAGGCAAATATGGCAGTGTACTTCACTCTTGTTAAACCCGGAGACAAGGTTATGGGAATGGATCTCTCGCACGGCGGTCACCTTACGCACGGCTCCCCTGTAAATTTTTCAGGTCAGCTATATAATTTTGTTCAGTACGGTATTAATCCGGAAACCGAAGTTCTCGATTACAATCAAATCGCTGATACCGCTAAGAAGGAAAAACCTAAAATGATAACAGTCGGTGCGAGTGCTTATAGCAGAAATATTGAGTATGATAAATTCCGTGAAATTGCAGATTCGGTCGGAGCTTTTCTGCTTGCTGATATTGCGCATCCTGCGGGATTAATCGCAAAGAAACTTCTCAGCGATCCAATAAAACACTGTCACGTTGTTACTTCCACGACGCATAAAACTCTCCGTGGTCCACGTGGCGGGATAATTCTTATGGGAAAGGATTTTGAAAACACTTTCGGAATTGTTGCCCCTAAATCCGGAAGGACAAAAATGATGAGCGAGCTGATAGACTCTATGGTGATGCCCGGAATTCAGGGTGGACCGCTAATGCACGTGATCGCAGCGAAAGCAGTTGCGTTTAAAGAAGCACTCTCTGATGAGTTTCTCAGTTATGCAAAGCAGGTAATAATTAATGCCCAAACTCTGGCTTCAACTTTGATGAATAGAGGTTTTAAAGTAATATCCGGCGGAACGGATAATCACCTCATGCTCATAGACCTTCGGAATAAAAATGTCACCGGTAAAGCAGCTCAGGAAGCTCTCGATGAAGTGGGCATTACGTGTAACAAAAATTCTGTACCATTCGATGATAAAAGTCCGTTCGTTACTTCCGGGATTAGGCTTGGCTCTCCCGCTTTAACGACAAGAGGTATGAGGGAATCTGAAATGAAAATTATTGGTGAATTAATCAGCGATGTTATTGAAAACATTGGAAGCGAAGATGTGAAATCGAAAGTTTCAAACGAAATCAAAGAACTAACTGCCGGATTTGATTTTTATAACAAAAGATAAAGTTACTTTATCTCTTGTGCCGTTACGTGAATTTTAACGGTAATCAAAAATGATTTTTTTGTTCAGATATTATTCCCCAAAGATTAATGTACGGGAATTAACATTACTAACCGTAATAGATGCACGTTACCTTCGTTTGAAATGTTAGTTAGATTAAGGCAACGGCTCTTCAATTGTCAGGGTTGTGTAATAGCAGATATTGAGAGCTCAAAATTCGTAATTGAGAAATACAGACCACGGGATTTTGTTTATTAGACGGTGAATTTATTTTGTTAAGCAATTATTCCAATTATTGAATCCGGGATTTTTTAAAAATCATTTCATTTATTCGTCCCCTGTCATTTGTAAATAGGTTTCGCATCACCCGGTGGGTTTGGTTAATGAAAAATTTTAACAGTGTCTGATATCGAAGATTTGAAAATTGAGAGCAATGAATACGGCGAGATGGGTTTCTTAGACCATCTCGAAGAATTGCGTTGGCGGATTATCAAATCAGTTATCGGGGTTATAGTTGCAGGTATCGTGATTGCAATATTCATTGAGCCGTTGGTTAACAATGTATTAATGAAACCCGCAATGAATACGTCTCCTCCCATGAAGATAATTAACCTCAAGCCGATTGGTCAGTTCACAATGTATATGGAGGTAATTATTTACGCTGCAATTGTTTTAAGTTTGCCAAATCTTGTATTCCAGCTCTGGAAGTTTATTGAGCCGGCATTAAAACCCGCTGAAAGAAAATTTGTCTGGTGGATTGTAATTTTTACTTCTGTATGTTTTATAATCGGTATTTTGTTTGCATATTTCATTATGATTCCGACCTCACTTGGATTTTTTGCAACCTTCGGGACATCGCTAATAGAAAATCAAATTTCTATTGAGGAATATTTGAAGTTTGTCATTTCAATTTCAATCGCCTCGGGTATAGTATTTGAACTTCCGATGCTATCTTTTTTCCTGTCGAAAATTGGAATCCTGAAACCTGAGTATATGCGTAAATACAGAAAGCACGCAATTGTAATAAACGTAATTATCGGTGCATTGCTGACTCCACCCGATGTTATAAGTCAGATAATATTATCAGTTCCGCTTATTATACTATACGAAGTAAGCATAATTATTAGTCAGTATTCGCAAAAAAAAGAAGAGTATATTGATTCAAATTTAAATCCAACAGTTTAGTGAACCTCTCTAAAATAAAGGAACCGGTTGAGGAAGAGTTAAAGACATTTCAGAAGAGATTTTCTTCTGAATTAAGCTCAAAAGTTGCGCTCATTGACCTGATAACTAAATACATTTTAAAACAAAAGGGTAAGAAAGTCAGACCGATGTTGGTTTTGCTCTGTGCGAAAATGTGCGGACAAATTAATGACAGGACTTACACGGCAGCAATAATGATTGAACTTTTACATACAGCTACACTGATACATGACGATGTTGTGGATAACGCAAAGACACGAAGAGGTCTTGCATCAATTAACGCTGTCTGGAAAAGTAAGGTTGCTGTGTTAATGGGTGATTTTCTGCTCTCAAAAGGGTTGCTTGTCAGTCTTGACAAGAACGAATTTGGATTTCTTAAAATAACTTCAGAGGCAGTTAAGAAAATGAGTGAAGGTGAACTATTGCAAATTCAAAAAGCAAGAAACTTTGATGCAACTGAAGAAACCTATTTTCAGGTAATCAAAAATAAAACTGCATCTTTATTTCAGGCGTGTTGTGTGCTTGGCGGTTCCAGTGTGGTTAACAATAAAGATGAACTCAACGCGCTATCATCATTCGGTGAAAATCTTGGGATTGCATTTCAGCTCCGCGATGATTTGCTTGATTACACGGGTAGAAAAAAACTGCTCGGTAAATCCACAGGTAACGATCTAAAAGAGAAAAAATTTACTCTCCCATTAATCAAAGCTCTCGAAACTGCCCCAAAGAAAGAATCCTCTCACATCATGAAGTTGATTAAAAATGAAAGGGAAAGTAATTTTGAAACAGTGTTTGATTTTATTAACAATCACGGTGGACTCGATTACACAATAGATAAAATCAACGAGTACTCAATCAAGGCGATCAGACAACTTGAGAGATTTCCAACCTCAGAATCAAAATCTTCATTGAAGAAACTTGTAAGTTTCATTTCGGATAGGGAATACTAGTCCATTTTAACCATCATCCTTTAATTTCCTTAAGAGCGAATAAGCTGCAATTCCAAATGCAACGGATACGTTCAGAGATTGTTTAAATCCGAACATCGGGATTTCATAAGATAAATCTGCTTGCCTGATAATCCCTTCAGCAACGCCTGAGATTTCGTTACCAAGTACAAGACAAATTGGGAAGTCGTCAGTTTTTACATCCCAAATGGTATTTCGTTTGTTTGTTTGTTCGAGCACTGCAATCTTTACCCCGAATGATTTTAGTTTATCAATTACCTCGATTGGATTTTTGACGTATTCCCAATGTACAGTTCTGGTTGCTCCGAGGGCAACTTTTTCAATTTCTTTTCTTGGCGGATAAGGAGTGTAACCGGTTAGCCAAATCTTCTCTGCAAGTATCGCGTCTGATGTTCTGAATATTGCGCCAACATTGAAAATGCTCCGGATATTATCACACAAAACTGATATCGGGTTCCTTTGGGTAACGAGCGCTTCGGTTTCAGATAAACGAAGGGATTTTATCTCATCGTATGTAAGTTTTCTCATAATCAAAAATAAATTTATACTTACTGAATAACAGTTCAATTTATTGAGAATTTTTCAGTTTAATCGAAATGTATATTTCGTAAATTTAGGTATGGACATTCGCAAAGAAACGGAAAACTTTTTCAAGAATGGCGGATTGCTTTCCCATCATTTTGAGAATTACGAACACAGGCAATCGCAACTGGAGATGGCTTTGGCAATAGCAGATACGCTTGAAACTAAAACACACCTTTTGGTCGAAGCGCCGACTGGTGTTGGTAAAAGTTTTGCCTATCTTGTACCGGCAATTTTATTCGCAAAAAAATATAATCGAAAGGCTGTTATATCAACCCACACGATAAACCTACAGGAGCAAATCCTTTATAAAGATATTCCGGTTTTGAAAAATATTATTCCGTTGGAATTTAAAGCGAACCTGATAAAAGGTAAATCAAATTACCTTTGTCCGAACAGATTGAGCAGGGCTCTAGAAAATGCCAATTCACTTTTTGAAGATGAGGAACAAATATTCCTTGATAAAATTCATCGGTGGGCAAAACAAACTTCGGACGGGACTACATCTGATCTGAACTTCAGAATTAATTACAATGTATGGCAAAATGTTTGTGCCGAGAGGGGAATTTGCACAAGTAAAACCTGCGGTTCTACTGATACGAAATGTTTTTATCAAAAAGCAAGAATGGAACTTGAAACTTCCGATGTCATAATTACAAATCATCATCTGTTCTTCACATTGTACGATGGAATATCTGACCCTGATGTTGTGGGATATCTTTATAAAGATGACTTTGTGATTTTTGATGAATCACATACTCTTGAAAGTGTTGCTGCAAGTCATATATCACCTGCATTTTCGCGTGAAATGTTAAAATACCACTTGTTGCGACTACACAATAGTAAAACACGTAAAGGTTTTTTGGTAGGTAAACAATCTTTGCATATCTTGCCGGTAGTACAAAATTTACTCGATATCAACAGTGCATTCTTCGATAGTTTAAAACGGAAATTATTCAAACATTCAGAAGGCAAACCGGGGAAATTGGCTGTCAGGGTTTACGAGCCGGGTATCGTAAAGGATATTATCACAAATGAACTTGGTGTTTTAATTGAAGGTCTCAGAAAATTGCGCCAATCTGTTCAGAACGATTGGGAGGAAAATGAACTTAACGATTTTATTATCAAATTCGGGGAGATGAAATACATTATATCTGATTTTTTAGGGCAGCGGAAAAATTCGGATAACCCCAATGAGTTTGTTTACTGGGTAGAACTAGCATCAAATAATACTGACGCGAATGTATCTCTTTGTTCTTCACCGGTTGACTTGTCGGATTATTTCAGGCAAAATATTTTCCGGCAATCAAATACTACAATTCACACGAGTGCAACTTTAACCGTTAACAATTCCTTTGAGTATTTCAGCACCCGGCTTGGAGCTGAATCTTCTGCAAATCTGAAACTCTCATCATCATTTAATTATTACGATCAGATGGAAATGTACATCGTTAACGATATTCACGTTCCCAACAGGGATACTAATGAAATGTATGAGTTGATGCTCAGGGATAATATTGTGGAATTTATAAACCGGACGGAAGGAAAGGCTATGGTTTTATTTACAAATTCAGCATTAATGCAGAGCATTGCTAATAAAGTAAAAGATGAATTAAAGCAAAATGAAATCGAAATATTCGTACAAGGTGTATCAGGTTCGAGGAAACATATATTAGATTCGTTTAAACAAGACGTAAACTCAGTATTGTTCGGTCTGGACAGCTTTTGGCTCGGTGTGGATATACCGGGCGAATCATTGAGTAACCTTATAATTACAAAACTCCCATTTCAGGTTCCTGAGCATCCGGTTATAAAGGCAAGGATGGAATATATTGAGATGAAGGGTGGTAATAGTTTTATGGAATATTCATTGCCTGAAGCAATTTTAAAATTCAGACAAGGGGTGGGCAGGCTGATTAGGAACAAAACAGATCATGGAATTTTGGTTATTCTGGATTCACGAATTGTCACGAAACCTTATGGGAAGTATTTCATTAACTCAATTGATGAATGTAAAATAGAAATTGTTTCAAGTACGGTTAATACGAAAACTGAATGATCGGATTATAATCCGGATGAGTAAATAAAATACATCGAATATAAATTGCCTTGATTCCAAACAAATATCTTCCGGCAGTTAATTTATCCGAATCGTTTATTAAAGTAGATCAACTAAGCGAATGTCGGCTATGAAAGTACATTTAATAAAGAAGTACATTTAACTACTTTTAAAAATGGAAAGTTCAGGAGACAATACAACGATAAAAGAAAAATCACAACAAAACGGGAGTCATGAGATTCTCAAAACAAAGAATCTTTATGAAGATGCACGTTCGTGCGCTGTGAAAATTATATGCCGGTGTGAAAGAACAGATTCATATCTCGATAAGCTTATTGACGCTGAGTTACGAAATTCCAATTTAAATGATTTTGACAAGTCATTGTTAAATGAACTTGCTCATGGAGTGATAAGATGGATGCGTCGCCTCGATTGGTTTTTGAACGGATTTTATCGGGGAAACTACGAGAAGTGTATGCCGGAAGTAAAAAATGCTCTAAGAGTTGCTTTATATCAGATAATGTTTCTCAATAAAATACCATATTCTGCAGCAGTGAACGAAGCGGTTGAATATGTTAAAAGAATTCATGGGGAAAAACATGCAGCGGTTGTAAACGGTTTGCTGAGGAACATTATCCGCACACTGGATAACTTAGTATGGCCGTCAAGAGAAATTGATGAAGTAAATTATCTTGGCATGGTTCAATCGCACCCGAACTGGATGGTCAGAAGATGGGTGAACCGCTTCGGGTTTGATGATGCGGAAAAATTGTGTGAAGCAAATAATAAACGACCGGTAATAAGCCTCAGGGTAAACCGGCTCAAGTTAAGCAACGAAGATTTTGAACAACACCTGTTTAATAGAAATATTCAGTTCAGGAAATCAGAATTTTTGGAAAATTTTTATACAATTCGTACCATGGCGAAAATCTATACTGATGATTTCTTTGAAGCAGGTATGTTTACTGTGCAAGATGTAAGTGCAGGACTCGTTTCGCACCTTGTCGCGCCATCGGAGGATGAAGTTGTATTAGACGTTTGCGCTGCACCCGGCGGAAAATCATCTCACCTTTCGGAGTTAATGAACAACAGAGGCAAACTTGTTTCAGTTGAAAAATATTTATCCAGAGCAGAGATAATGAAAAGAAATTTCGAGAGGCTTGGTGTTGAAAATAGCACGGTTGTTCACGATGATATAAAATCTCCCGAATCAGATTTGTTGAAAGAAGAATTGGTTGGTAAGGTTGATAAATTGCTGCTTGATGTACCTTGCTCCGGATTGGGTGTGTTGTCAAAAAAGCCCGATATAAAATGGAAACGCGAGATTGAACATATCACTGAACTGCAATCCATACAACTTGAGATATTGGAAAATTCCGTTAAGTATCTTAAACCAAATGGGGTAATGGTATATAGTACGTGTACGACTGAGAAGGAAGAGAACGAAGACGTAATTAATTTATTCCTTGTGAATCATCCGGAGTTTGAAATTGAAAACGCGTCGAATTATGTAACTCCGGAAGTTGTAAACTCACGTGGATTCATTGAAATATTCCCGCATATTCATTCAACTGACGGATCATTTGCAGCGAGATTAAAGAGAAAAGGGATCTGATAGATCCCTTTTCTCTTTGAATTGTCTCTTTACTTGTAACTGTACGAATTATTGCTCAACAAAGATATCACCAATCTTCCATCTCATATTTAAGAGGATTGTCAGCGCACCGAATTTACCATCATTTTTCGTACCTAATCTGATAGACGGTCCGAAAGCAAAGGATGTATTTGCGAATCCTTGGGCAATATCCGAGATTAGTGTTTCAAACAATATTTGAAAGTTCCTCGTCGGGCTGCTAACCATTGCGTTAATCCTAACGTCAAAGACGGAGTTTGCAAGTTTCATTTCTCTACCCGAAAATCCAACGTGCGTCTCACCCAGATATTTCGCAACGTAAACTTTTGCTCTGGTTGAACCAAATGTTCTGAATGGATACCTGAACTCCCAGTTAAAGTGATTCCCTTCAACGACCAGATTGGGCATGAAATCGTTCGGATCACTTGTACCCTTGTTTCGAACCTGGACAGGTGGAGCTGCGTTTCCGGAATCAATTTCTGTAAAAAATCCGACTTCAAAGAAATTACCGAAAGGTATCACGTAATTGAACTCAAGTGCAAAGTGGGGCAGGAAAATATTGTTGTAATCTGCAATCATCGGTGAATCATCTGAGCCGTTTGTAATGACGCCTGAACCTCTTTCGTGTGTAAACTCGAGAATTCTTGTAACTACTCCAATGGAAGCGCCCAGAAGGTGGAATTTTGCGCCAATAGCTTCAGATTCCATCGGGCCTGAATATTGATTGCCGAGCCCAAACGACAACCCAAAATCGCTTTTAATCGGAAATCCAACATGTTCGCCACCGAAAACCTGAAAATATGGATTGATGTACGCGGTACCACTTCTAATTTCTCTGAATCGTTTCGGCGGAGCAATCGCATCTGATACCCTGATTTTTTTGATTACATCCGTGAAAACGGATGCAAAATTAGGCGCTGTCGGATTAAGGTTCTCTTTAGCCGCGCCTGTAAAGTTTATCAGCCCCGATTGAACGCGATTAGATAACTGTCCCCAGCTTACAAGTTTAAGTGGGTTATCTTCGGAACCAATAAATGCAATTTCATTTCCCGGGTTTCTTAAATCAACAGTAATGAAGTAACTTCCCAACTTCGGACTTATCTCCATATCATCCTGAACCCAAATAAACAAGCTATCATTTTCAACGCTCGCCGCTATCCTGAAATATTTCCAGGTTCTGGGGTCGTCATCAACCTGTTCGCCGGTAATAGTGAGTATCTTACCGTTGCTACCTATTGGACCATCATCAGTAATCTGTTCATCAGTTAAAAGCTCAGGTACATCTTTAATTGTATCCTCAGGTGTTGATGTAGAAATCTCAGGAATGTCATCACTTTGTGAAACTACAAATGACGGCAGTACAACCAAGAATGCAATCACAATAACAATTCTAAAGACGTAAGATTTAAATTTCATTTTGTATTAATTTAGTTGATTAAAACATAGCCCTGCATTCTCAGCAGGGCGTATTATTAAAGAAGAGTTAATATTCACTGAATACAAACGAACCCCCGTTGGAAACAGTTTTACCGGAAACTTTGTCCTTGACGTTTACACTGAAATTTATTCTATAAGGTGGTTCCTGATTTCCGTATATCTGGTCAAATTGTGATTCCGAGCCAATCGTTTGGTTAAGTTTTATATCGAGAACTTTGCCACTTTGAGTAACTGAGACCGGACCGGTTACACTGATCTGTAATTGACCCGGAAAATCATCCTCGACCGTGACCCTGAAACCTGTTACTCTTGTCAATGACCTATACGATCCGACGTCAGCAACTTTTTGCACTATTATTCTCGGATTATCGTTTGGTTTAAGGGATACAGTTTTTGTCGAACTACCGACTCTAATTGTTACCGAACTTTGACCACCGGTAGTGAATGTTTTTGTACTTTTTGGTGGTATTGTAGTTATACCGACAATTTCAAGCGGTAAATCGTAAGGGTTATTTAAAGTGTTCTGAGTATATTGAGTCAGTTCTATACTACCAATCCGAATATCTGAAACCTCCGATGGTTCTTTGGGGATTTCTTCCTTTTTTTCTTCGGGAATTTCCTCTTGTTGAACTTGGGGAGTTACAGTTGGATTTGTTTGATTAACAGTTAAACTCATTTTTTGAGTGATCTGCGAGAGTTGCATTTGAGTTTGCTGCAACTTCTGCCTGAGTTCTTCTGGATTTGAAAATTTCAGTGTTGTGTCAATGTCTATTTTCGGAACAAGTCCTAACGCTATGAGTGAATCAAGGTATTTTTTAAGAGAATCTGCATACTCTCTCTCAACTACAGTTTCTTTTTCAATAACTTCCTCAAGGTCCAGATTGGCGCCTTTGAGTGCGATGACACAAATCACAAAAATATAGAGTACCTGATATATGACGAACTTTACGTCTCTGTCTTTATTTCCTGCCATAGCTTTTGATTTTAAAGTTTACTGCCTCTTGCCGGCGAGGTATGCAAGATTATCAAGTCCTTTTATAGCAGAGGAATCGTTCAGATTTTTAATCGTCTCCCCGATAAAATGTGCCGTAACCTGCAACTCTTTCAGAACTTTTTCTTCCGGAAGTTTTACATTGTTTATCTCTGTTACTATTTGCCTTACACTATTCATATTATCCTTAATAGTAGCTGAATAATCAGATGACTTTTGAACGGTTGTTACAACGTTGGTCATAGTGTCAGCCACGTGTTTGAAATCTTCCATAAGCTGGTGATCAACAAGTTTCACTTTACTTAGTTCATCAGCAGCATTCCGGAATTTAATGAGATTCTGAGTGAACTTTTCGTTGAGCTCTTCGGTAGTTTTCACAACATTATAAATCATATCGAGCTGTTCTTTTGATAGATTCGGTCCACCTTGACCCTGAATTGCAGCGAAAGTTTTTTTCGTGATTTCTTTTAAATCGCTTGCGATATGTTTAAGCTCTGATTTTCCTTGTTGTGCAAAGTATTCTCTCTCTACCTTGCTCACCTCATGCTGAATTTCCTGATATTTTACCGCCTGTGCGCTGAAAACAGATTCGAAAAGTTTTGCAATTGCGAGTATAACGATTGCTTTAATTTCGAATGGAACAGAAAAGCCGAGGAAAATTGTCGGTCCTTCTTTAATTGAAACAAGCAGAATGGCAGCACCTAAAAGCGGTAATGCGGTCCCGATTCCATCAACAACCCCGCTGTATTTGTCAATTATTCTGTCTATACTGTTTTCGGATGCACCTTTTTGCAGAATTTCCTTTTTTAAAGCGCTATTGCACAGGTAAGCGTTTAAAACGAAAATAATATAAAACAAAAATGGCATCCACCAGAACTGAATAGGTACAACGCCTTGATTGAGGAGGCTTACACCCGGGAAAATCCAACTTGCAATGTTCTTTGCCACCTCTCCAAATATTGGTACAGCGCTGATGTCAATAAAAATTGAAAGTATTAGCAAGATTAACGAAGGAATCATTGCACGGAGTGTTATTCCCGTCAGCTGACCTTCGATTTCCTTCATCTTGTTTTGGACCACATAATTCTTGATCTCGCTAATCTCATTGTTCAACTTAAGAAGGTTTTCTATCCTTTCTTCCATTGAACCATTTGAAGAATTGTTTCCCCCCTGTCCGGTTTCGTTGTACGAGATTTGAGTGTTCTCTGTCATCTTGAGTTAGGTTGTTGTTTGAAAGTTAATGTTAAATGTGAATCAGCAATTAATCCGATTTGTATTAAAGCGTGCAAAAAAAAATCAGATTTAGGGTTTCAATTGGTGCTAAATTTACTTAATAAGCCTCAATAATCAATGTAAAAAAAGTTATTATCGAAAAAAAATTATCCAAAAATTATCAATCACAGACCTATATTTCAGTGTTATGTTTCTCGTATGCTTCAATAATATCCTTAACCAATTTATGTCTCACTACATCTGATTTTTCAAAAAAGACAAATTCGATTCCGTCAATACCGTCAAGTATTTTCTGAACCTGAACAAGTCCGGAGAGCTCGCGTTTAGGAATATCAATCTGAGTAGTATCACCTGTGATGATTGCCCTGGAGTTTGCACCGAGCCGGGTTAGAAACATTTTCATTTGGATTGTCGTAGTATTTTGAGCTTCATCAAGTATTACAAAGGAATTATTTAGAGTACGACCGCGCATATATGCTAAAGGTACGACCTCAATAGTATTTCGTTCAAGATAAGTTTTCAATTTTTCGAACGGGATCATATCTTCAAGCGCATCGTAGAGCGGTCTGAGGTAAGGGTCAACTTTCTCTGATAAGTCACCCGGAAGGAATCCTAGATTTTCACCTGCTTCAACTGCTGGTCGGGTAAGTACAATTTTATTAACCTGCTTTTTCTTTAGGGCTGAAACTGCAAATGCTACTGCCAGATACGTTTTCCCGGTACCGGCTGGACCAATTGCAAAAACTATGTCGTTTTCTAAACTCTTTTTGTGATAAATTAACTGGGTTCGAGTCCTGGGCTTTATGAAGTCGTTCTTTTTGAATAAAATTATATCTTTTACATCGCCAGAAGTAACATTGTACTTTTCAAGTACACGATTATCATCTCCGGTGTCAACTAAGTTTAAAATTAATTTAACATCTTCGGTTGATATTTCTCCCTGCCTGTTGTAAAGGAACACAAGTTCATTTATTATACGCTCGATTGTTTTAACTTCCTGCTCATCTCCCTTAACGAAAAGGTTTTCTCCACGCAATACGATAGTTGAGTCAAAGCATTCTCTGATATGATTTATATTGTTATCGTTGAACCCTGCAAAATTCAGAAGATTAATTCCTTCCAATTTTATATTCAGTTCTTTTACGCTCAAATTACTATTATTGATATAGAGGTTTTGTTATTGAAATGTATAAGTAAAAAAGTAATGTATTAAAAAAGCCCTCACACTTTAAAAGTGCAGGGCTTTGAAAGAATTTACAAGGAATTAAAAAATAAACCGACTGAATTAGTTTGATTTCTTTTCAGTGCTTTCTTTCTTTTCAGTACTCTCGGTTTTCGTTGTCTTTTTAATTCTGTTTTTAGTTTTGGTGTTTCTCCAGTAAACTCTCTTCTTCAAATAGTCTTTCTTTTGAGCATCAGTGAGAGTAGGAACTTTCAGAACCTGACCGGGATAAATCAAGTTAGGATTCGGAATAGTTTTAGGAATTCTCGGAGGAGCACTTACAACACCGCTCTTGTTGGCTTCCCAAAGTGCAGGCCATAATTTCGGGTTATTATAAATGTTGCTCTTTCCGGAAATTTTCCAGAGACAGTCCCCTTTAACAACGGTGTAGTTGTTTGTAGGTGCAGGACCCCATGCATCTAACTTTTTCTTCATTGCATTGAACCTGTCCCAGAATTCAGGGAGACACCTTATTTTAGAAGCCTCGATTTCTGCAAAGGTTTTTTCTGCATCTTCTTTTGAACCGGACTTTGAGTTGATTTTCTTCTCTAAGTCGTTAAACTTGGTTCTGAAGTCAGCTACCTGAGATTTCGTTGCTCCAACAGAAGCGTAAAGATCGTTCTCGGCTTTTTCTAGTTCGTTATCTTTCTGCGCTGAACTCTTCCTTAATCCGTCAATGTCGGAATTAAGAGAATTGAGCGTCGAGGTTAAATCATTTTTCCTGACAGTTAACTCATCCATTTGCATTTGCCATTCTTCTTCAGTCATTTCTTCTTCGTCCTGAGCAAATACGGAAGAACCTGCAACAACTGTCAAGGAGAAGGCGAGCATTAAAGCAAATAATTTATTGAATTTCATTTTTTAGGATTCTCCTATTAAAATTTGTTTTTAAATTAACTTTAGCTGATTGTGAGATTACGGACATCTCTTTTTAACAGCATCAATGTCATTGAGATACTGCCTGATCTTTGCATCTTTATCTGCAACTTGTCTTTCAAGCTGTGATTTTTCGTTTTGTTTTGCATTGACCTGAGATTGCAATGACTCAACTTCAGCTTTCAAATCGTTAAGCTGTTGCATTTGTTCTTCGCTTACTCCACCGCCGCATCCGACCAAAAATGTAGAGCCTGCGAGCATTAGAGCCATAAATAACGCGAGTGAAACGGACTTCAAATTTTTCATTTAATTTTCTCCTTTTTATTTTAGGTTCCCGTAATTTAATAAAAATATATTGTAATATTTACTGAATTTTTAAATCTCATTCCCACTCTATTGTTGCAGGTGGTTTTGAGCTAACGTCGTAAACGACGCGGTTTACACCTCGTACACTATTAATGATTGCATTTGACACGGTTGTAAGAAAAGTCTTATTAAAATCAAAGAAATCTGCAGTCATACCATCTTTCGAAGTAACCGCACGGAGTGCAACCACGTTCTCATAAGTCCGTTCATCTCCCATCACCCCCACAGTTTGTATTGGTAACAGAATAGAAAATGCCTGCCATATCCTTTTATATAATCCGGTTTCACGAAGAAGCCCCATATAAATGTCATCAACCTCTTTTAATATTTTCAAACGTTCGGCTGTCACATTGCCAATGATTCTTATTGCTAATCCCGGTCCCGGAAACGGATGCCTCATGACGAAGTAATCCGGAATACCAAGTTTCTTTCCGATTTCCCTTACTTCATCTTTAAAGAGTTCTCTGAAGGGTTCTATTAATTTTAGATTCATATCCATTGGTAAACCCCCTACATTGTGATGAGTTTTGATAGTAGCAGAGGGGCCTTTGAACGATACGGATTCAATTACATCAGGGTATAGTGTCCCCTGAACGAGATATTCAACATTTTTAAACTTTCTTGCCTCTCTTTCAAAAATTTCAATGAAAGTATTACCGATAATTTTCCGTTTCATTTCCGGCTCTGATATCCTTTTAAGCCTGCGAAGGAATACGGAAGATGCGTTTACCAATTTTACATTTAAATTGAAATGTTCTTTGAATAACTTCAGTAACTTTTCACTTTCATTTTTCCTCATTAAACCGGTATCAATATGGATGCAGATTAATCTGTTACCAATGGCTTTTTGAACCAGTACGGCTGCAACTGAAGAATCAACACCACCACTTAAGGCGCATATTACTTTACCTGTCCCGGTTTCCGCGCGGATGGATTGAACCTGTCCTTTTATAAAGTTACCTGTTTTAAACAGATTTTTAATTTTACATATTTCAAATGCAAAGTTTCCGATAATTTTCTTCCCGAACTCTGTGTGGTTTACCTCCGGATGAAACTGAACAGCGTAAAGCCTCAGATCTTCATCTGAGAAGCTGCTCAAATTTTCATTTGAGCTCACTGATGTTATCGAGAAACCTTTTGGTAAAGATTTAACCGAATCACCGTGGCTCATCCAAACCTTTAGTGATTTTGGGACATTCTTAAATAGTTTGTCTCGTTTTAAAATCCTGATATTTGTAAGTCCGTATTCCCTGATTAAGGCAGGTTTAACCGTCCCACCGGAAAGTTTTGAGATTAACTGCAACCCGTAACAAATTCCAAGAACGGGAATTTTTCTTGTTATTAAATTTTTCAGTAAAGACGCATTAGGAATAGGTGCGTTTTTATCCATTACGCTGGAAGGTCCTCCGGATAATACAACACCTTTAAGGTTATACTCACTTGTCGGGTTCAGAAGGGGTGAAATATCTTTTGTGAACGGATATATCTGGCAAAACACTTTCATTTCGCGAAGCCTTCGCGCAATGAGTTGTGTATATTGTGAACCGAAATCTAAAATTACGATTAAATCAGTTTTCATTATAATTCATATCGTTGAAATATTTTTTTGCTAATTGAAGTCCTCCAAAAGCAGGTGAATTGTAATTTTTGAGAATATTAATTTTTCTTCCAAAGAGTTTTTTGATTTTTTTTCTGACTTTACGCGAGTAAAGATTATCGTTGCAGATAAGAGAGCCAACAAATACGAGATCAAGTGGTTTCTTTCTGCCGGTTGATTCGAAAAAGTCTGATATGTGTTTTACTAAATCATCGGAAGCGGAATCGAGAATTTTTAAGGAAGTGTTGTCTTTTTCTCCCGCACATTTTAATACTATCATCGCAATTTCCTGTATAGGAAAATTCCAGTCGAATGTATGACCAATGATATTAGAGGGGTTAAGACCGGTTTCCGATAAAATTTTCTTACACAAAAGCGATCTTGAGTCCGGTTCAGGTTGAATGTCAAATTCGCGGACGATGTGCCTTAATGCTTCTTTTCCTATCCAATATCCGCTCCCCTGATCTCCGAGAATTTTACCCCAACCACCTATCCGGTGAAGCTTGCCGTCATGTATTGCATACAGCACAGAACCTGTTCCGGCTATTAAAATTGCACCGTCATTATTCCCGAACGCACCATAAATGGCAATCATTGCGTCCGTTTCAATTGCGATTTTTTTAATCCCCAGATATTTTGAAAGTGAATTTTTTAAAGCGACTTTATCCTGTCGCCGCCGTGCCCCTGCAATGCCGATACATATTCCAAGGCATTTGTTGATGTCAATGTCTTGCTGGTTTAGAAATGTTTTAAGGTTTCTGTTAAAGTCTTCCGAAAAACTTTTAGCCCCGTGAAGTGAATAATGTATTGACGGGAAAACGTGATTTATCTTTTCACCTGAGACACGCTCAATTAATATTTCACATTTGGTCCCTCCCGAATCCGCACCGATATAAAAATTTTCACTGTTTTTCTTCATTATGTAATTTATCTATCATTCGATTTAATATAAATTGAATTAATCTTGATTGCCTGAAGAAAAATAAGCCAAGTTCCATTTTAAGGCACTTGCAATTATAAATGAACACTTCTATATTTACTTGCCATGAAGAATAGTTTACTTCTTAAACATTCGTTAATTATTATCATCCTGTTGCTATCAGGTATAGCCGTTGCAGGCCTTACAATTGAATATTTTACTGGTCGAACCAATAATAACGGAATTTTAATAGAGTGGAAAACGGGACAGGAAGGAAACACTACAAGTTTCGAAATACAACGTAGCGTTTCAAATCCGGACAATTTTATCTACATCGCTACGGTGAATGCGCAGGGTACTAATTCATATTACACCTATCAGGATAATTCAGTTGACCACAACACTAACACTCAATCGAATTCTGTATATTACTACCGTTTGAAGTGTTTACAGTCAAATGGGTCTTACTCTTACAGTAATATTATAACCGTAATGCACTCAGTTTCCGGAATCAGAAGCACCTGGGGCAGTATCAAGGCAATCTTCAGGTAATAATTCAAAACCACATTCATGAAAAATTTTAATTCTTTTAGTTTAATTTTTTTAATCAACTCACAAATTAAACCGGAGGAATAAAATGTCTGAAAGAAATTTACAGTTTACACCTGAGGAAATTGAAAGCGGTAAAACCATGGGTATTCTTGCATGGATTATCTTTTTAATACCATTGTTTGCTGCACGCGACCAAAGGTATGCAATGTTTCAAACAGAGCAGGCAATAATTCTCGCAATTGTTGGTTTTGTCGTTTACCTTGGTATTTGGATTTTAACGTTTATTGTCGGCCAGATTAGTAGCGGCATCGCTTGTTTAATCTCGGTGCTTTCGTTCTTACCTTGGGTACTTTATTTAGTGCTATGGATTATCGGCTTGTTAGGTGCGATTCAAGGTAAAACCAAACCATTGCCTGTAATAGGTCAATACGGTGAAAAGTTAAACCTGGTAAAATAAAAAACTGAAATAAAATGGCAGAAGACACTAGAAATTTAAATATTGAGCCTGAAGAAATTGAAGCAGGTAAAACTATGGCATTTGTGGCATACCTGGTTTTTTTCATTCCGTTTCTAATGGAAGATATGAGAAAGAATAAATTTGTAATGTTTCATACCGAGCAGTCAATTATCCTTTTAATATTAAATCTAATAGCCGGAATACTTGGAGTAATCACTTGTGGTATCGGCATGATTCTTTACGTACCTTATTTAATATTTCTTATCATGGGAATTATGAATGCACTCGGCGGAAAAGTTGTTCCGTTGCCCTTGATCGGACAATTTGGAGAAAAGTTAAATTTGGTTAAGTAGATAAATTGAAATTTCTAACGAAGCAACTTTCCCGTTTGGGAGGGTTGCTTTTTTATTTAACAAATCGGACCAATTTGCGTAAGTGAAAATAAAAAAAAATTATGATACCTTCAGAAATTCAAACCTCGAAAACTTTTTTCCTGATTTCAGGAATTTTTAATATTCTTGTTTTCCTTGGATTGGTTGGAACAACTATTGCCACCGGATTAGTAACCTGTGGTTTTGGATGCCTTCTAGGTGTTGTTCCGGTGATTAATATAATTTCTGCAGTGATGGATTTCATTGCTTATAACAAGCTAAATAATCTGAATTCTCCCGGAACGCAAAACTCATGTCAGCTTGCGGCAATTTTTGATATTGTTTCAATCTTTACCGGAAATATTGTCAGTTTGATCCTCGGAATTATTACGTTAAACAACATTAATTCGGAAGCATTCAGCAGTTTTCTGCGTGAAAAAAATATTTATTAAAATTTATGTTCGATAAACTTGAGAAGGTAAAGTTGCGGTATGAGGAGATAACTGCAAAACTCTCAGATCCTGAAGTAATTAACGATCAACAGCAATTCAAAGCGCTATCAAAAGAATATTCAGACCTTGAAGAAATTGTTCACGCATATAACCACTATAAAAGTATAAAAAATAATTTGGATTCAGGTCGGGAATTGCTTTACGAAACTAATGACCCGGAGATGAAGGAATTGGCCGAGCTCGAAATTGCAGAAATGCAACTGAAAATCGAAGAGGCTGAAAAAGAACTTAAGGAACTTCTTATTCCAAAAGATCCGGCAGATTCTAAAAATGCAATCATGGAGATCAGGGCAGGGACGGGCGGTGAAGAGGCATCACTTTTTGCAGCGGAATTATTTCGAATGTATATGCGGTACTTTGAAATCATGCATTGGAAAACTGAACTCATCGAGTACAATGAAGCGTCAATTCCCGGTGGTCTTAAAGAAGCCGTCATTAATATTTCAGGAAAAGGGATTTACGGTGAACTCAAGTATGAAAGTGGTGTTCACCGGGTGCAAAGAGTTCCTAAGACTGAAGCGAGCGGCAGGGTACATACATCAGCAGCGTCTGTTGCGGTGCTCCCTGAAGCAGAGGAATTTGATATTGAAATAAATGATAATGACCTCAAGATTGATGTTTACCGCGCTGGTGGTGCAGGTGGACAAAACGTAAACAAAGTTGAAACTGCCGTACGAATTACGCACATACCAACCGGTCTGGTCGTTCAATGCCAGGATGAACGCTCTCAATTGAAAAACAGACAAAAGGCAATGAAAGTACTCCGTTCACGTTTGTACGAGCTTGAACTTGAAAAACGTGATAAAGAAGTTACGGAGAAAAGAAAACTCATGGTAAAATCCGGCGACCGAAGTGAAAAAATCAGAACATATAATTTCCCCCAGAACCGGATGACTGATCATAGAATCGGATTGACCATGTACAATTTATCAGAAATAATGGAAGGCGACCTTCATGATTTATTAGATAAACTGAAAACTGCTGCCCGTGCGGAAATTATAGCAGAAGCCGGCGGGAATAATTAACATCTCAATTCAATATTATGGGGTTATTCGTGAACAACCAAAAATTAATGATATCCCAAATATCTTACAAATAAAAACGAAATATATTTTTCGATTTTTGAAATAAATTGTAATTGTATTTTGTCTATCCCTGATACAATTTGTATTAATTAATTCAATTCAAAAAATGCTCAAATATTTCTTTTCTGTTTTTGTTATAATTTTATCTTCAACTTTTGTAACTTACCCGGTTGATGCTGAGAATTATTGCAGGGTTCAGGTATTCACGACTTCGCCATCAGACATTTTACGATTACAATCCCGGGATATTAACATTGAGCATTACAGGGGAAATTTCAAAACGGGCATTATCCTTGAGCTTAATTCAAAAGAACTATCAGAGTTGAACAAAGCGGGGTTACCGTATGAAGTTCTAATAACTAACCTCAAGCAATATTACACTTCACGTCCATTAATGACTGCAACGGATGTTTTCAAATCATTGGAAATAATGAAATCCGATAATGTATCCGGATTCGGTTATGGAAGTATGGGTGGTTTTTATACTTATAATGAGATTGGAAAGGTGCTCGATACATTGCGCACATTGTATCCAAACCTGATAACGTCAAAACAGACGATTGGAACAACTCACGAAGGTCGGGCAATCTGGTCTGTAAAAATTACGGAAAATGCGGACATAAACCATTCAGCTACGAGACCGGCTGTTTATTTTGATGCACTTCATCACGCACGTGAACCTATGTCATTTACAACTTTGATTTACTATATGTTTTGGTTGGTTGAAAATTATGGTACCAATCCGGAAGCAACTTATCTTCTTAAAAACCGCGAAATCTTTTTTATCCCGGTTGTCAATCCCGATGGTTACGTTTACAATCAGACTACAAACCCGAATGGTGGTGGAATGTGGCGAAAGAACAGGCGGGATAATGGCGGATCCTTTGGCGTTGACCTTAATAGAAATTACGGATATGGATGGGGAATCGGGAGCGGGTCGAGTAGCGTTCCTGGTTCAGAAACTTACAGGGGACCTTCACCGTTTTCGGAACCTGAATCTCAGGCTGTGTGGAACTTTGTAGATCAAATCAACCCGTCTGTATCTTTTACAATGCACTCCGTTGCGGGAAGATATCTTAACCCATACGGTTACACAGATACTTCCATTGCATACGAATTATATTCTGACTTCAGTAGTGAATTTGCAGTAACAAATAATTACCTCTACGGCTCTGTAAAGGAAATGCTGAATTATTATTCCGCCGGTACAACGAGAGACCACTTCCATGTCAACGGAACTTTATGCTGGACGACTGAAGTCGGTGGATCAGATTTTTGGCCGGGGCAGTCAGAGATTATTCCTCTTTGCAGTGAAAATTTACCGGCACTAAAATATTTATCCTGGGTGAGTGGCGCTTTTGCCAGATTGCAACAGGTAAAAGTAGCAGGTGATAATTACGCCTATCCGAATGATACAATGAATTTAATTGCATCAGTTCGCAATAAAGGTATGCGCATCTCTTCGAAAAATGTAAAAATTTCAGTTATCTCACTTTCACCTAATGCAATGGTTATAACCCCGATAATTAATATTGACAGTATCCCATCAAGGGAGATCAAAGACAATGTTAATGAGCCTGTTAAAATATCAATAGACGGATCAGCTTCAATCGGTTCTGAATTCAAATTAATTTTCAAAGTTGAACAGGAAAATTTAACAACGTCGGTTGATACAATTTCATTCAGGGTAGGGAAGCAACAGATTATATTTTCAGATGATGCGGAATCCGGAAACTCTAACTGGATAAAATCCGGTACACAAAACCGTTGGGATACAACATTTGTAGGGTTCTACAGCCCGCTTCATTCGTTTGCGTCATCCCGCTATGGCAACTCCGCAAACAATGCTCAAAATTATTATATGCTGAATCGAACCGTCTCACTCACAAATAGTTATATTCAGAATCCTTTCCTGGAATTTTCGGCAAAGTGGGCGGATGAGTCAAATTACGATTACACCAGGATTCAATTAAGTACAAACAATGGCAACTCGTGGATTAATTTAACCGGTGCTTATACCAAACAGGTGAGCGGTGCTCCTTCTTATACCGGAATTCAATATTGGGTGTATGAGAGGATTAGCCTGAACCAATACACGGGACAAGATTTGAAATTCAGGTTTTATTATAAAACAGATAACGGCGTTCCGGGAGACGGTTTTTATTTTGATGATTTCAAGGTGGTTGATTACGAAGACAACCCAAGCGTGGTTTCACAAAACGGTAATGTAATTCCGGAGAAATATTCTCTCTTCCAAAATTTTCCAAATCCTTTTAATCCGGTAACATCAATTAAATTCAGCCTGAAAGATGCATCGAACGTAAAGCTTTTTGTTTATGATTTGACAGGGAAGCAGATAGCCACGTTGCTCAACGAATTTAAAAATCCGGGAGTATATACATATTCGTTCAACGCCAATGGTCTTTCTTCCGGGACTTACATTTATTCAATTGAGGCGATGCATCCGGGGAAAAATGATTTGCTTTTCAAAGAGATAAAGAAAATGGTTTTAATTAAGTAACCCGTAATTGCTTAAAAAATGATATTCAGACTAATTATAAACTTCTAGAAAGTATTTCAGTAACCACTCCATGTTTTAAGTCTGTAAGTTAAGCTCATTTCAATTTCCTGCCTATATAGTCAATCTTACAAATTGCGATTAATTAAATTCTATATTGTCATTTCGTTTTCAACCGGAGAATTTTTATATAAGAGATGAAAAACGTTAATGATTACCAACTTCCGAAGGTCATAATACCGCAAATTTGACTTGTTTACCCATATTTGATATTTTATATTAAATGTTTATATCCATCCTTTTTTAACACAATTTAACAATTACCGTAATATGTCAGCAATTGTATATACCCACGCACGTGAAATTTTAGACTCACGTGGAAATCCAACATTAGAAGTCGAAGTAATGCTAGAAGACGGTGCGATGGGAATCGCAGCTGTACCGTCTGGAGCATCTACCGGCGAACGGGAGGCAGTTGAACTTAGGGATAACGACAAGAAACGCTATTCGGGCAAAGGTGTTCTCAAGGCGGTCAATAATGTAAACACAGTTATCTCTCGTGAAATTCTCGGGCTGAATGCATTTGACCAAATTGTAATAGATAATCTCCTATGTAAACTTGACGGGACAAAAAATAAATCCAAATTAGGCGCAAACGCAATTCTTGGAGCATCAATGGCAGTTGCACACGCGGCGGCTGATAGCTGCGGGTTACCGCTTTACAGATATCTCGGTGGTACAAACGGTTATAAACTACCGGTTCCGATGATGAACATTATTAATGGTGGTAAACATGCTGATAACAATGTTGACTTTCAGGAGTTCATGATTATTCCCGCAGGGTTTAATTTGTTCTCGGATGCGTTACGTTGCGGTACGGAAATTTTCCATACATTGAAAAATGTATTGCATTCGAAAGGACATAACACCTCAGTCGGAGACGAAGGCGGATTTGCACCAAATTTGAAATCGAATGAAGAAGCAATTGAAATAATACTTGAGGCAATATCCAAAGCCGGGTACAAAGCTGGTAAACAGGTTTTCCTTGCACTCGATGTCGCTTCCTCTGAAATGGTTACAGACAAGAAGAAAAAATCACCGGTTTACAAATTTTATAAATCTAACTTACCTTCAAAAACTTCCGACGGGATGATAAAGATGTATGAGAAATTTGTAAATGACTATCCGATAATAAGTATTGAAGATGGATTGGATGAAAACGACTGGAACGGATGGCAGGCTCTGACTGAGGCAATTGGCGGGTTTACGCAACTAGTAGGTGACGATTTATTCGTAACAAATGCAGAAATTCTTTCCAAAGGTATTCAAAAGAAAATCGGGAATTCAATTCTCGTTAAAGTTAACCAGATTGGAACGCTTACCGAAACTTTTAACGCGATTGAATTGGCGAAGACAAGTAAATATACCTGTGTTATCAGCCACAGGAGCGGTGAAACAAGTGATACAACAATTGCGGATATTGCAATTGCGACAAATGCAGGTCAGATAAAAACAGGTTCATTATCGAGAACTGACAGAGTAGCAAAGTATAATCAGCTTTTACGAATTGAAGAGCAACTCGGGGAAAATGCCGTTTATCCCGGGCTTGGTGCATTTTATAACATTAAATTAAATAAATAAACCGGATATTCTTTCATGAAACTTTCTCAATTCAAATACCCGATTCCTAAATCTCTTATTGCAAAGGTCCCGAAGAAGCCAAAAGATTCAAGTAAAATGATGGTTCTGAACAGGGGAACACAAACTATAGAAACGAAAAAATTTAAAGACTTTGTCAATTATCTTTCTGAAGGTGATGTTTTAGTTTTAAACGACACTAAAGTTTTCCCTGCGCGAATGTACGGAACGAAAGAGAAAACCCGCGCAAAAATTGAAGTGTTTTTACTGAGACAATTAAATGAAGAGGAAAATATATGGGATGTGGTAGTTGACCCGGCGCGGAAAGTTAGAATCGGGAACAGGATTTTTTTTACCAAAAATCTTTATTGCGAGGTTATTGACAATACCACCTCGAGGGGACGTATAGTCAGGTTTAATATCAAGGATGATTTCAGAAAATACATTGACAAATTAGGTAAAATGCCACTTCCGTTTTACGTTAAACGTGAAGCGACAGATAAAGACAAAACGGATTACCAGTCAGTATTTGCAAAGAATATCGGTTCGGTTGCGGGACCTTCAGCCGGGTTTCATTTTACTACAGATGTTTTAAATAAACTAAAAAAGAAAAAAGTTAAAATCGTTTATTTAACCATGCATCTTGGACTTGGAACATATAGGCCGGTCGAAGTGGAAGACTTATCGAAGCACCGGATGGATTCCGAGTATTATGAAATCCCCAAAGAAACTGCTGAAACTATAAATAAGGCAATTGCATCCAAAAAAAAGATAGCTGCAGTCGGTTCAAATGTAGTCCGGGCGTTAGAGTCAAGCGTGATAACGGGAAAGCAGGTCAGGCAGAGTAAAGGCTGGACTGATAAATTTATTCACCCGCCGCAAACTGTCAGGGTAGTTGATATTCTACTTGAGAATTTTCATTTACCGCAATCAACTATGTTAATGCTTGTATGTGCTTTCGGCGAAAGGGATTTCGTGATGAAGGGATATAAAAAAGCAATTAAGGAGAAGTACAGATTCTATGATTTCGGTGATGCAATGCTCATTATCTGATACGAACTTAAAACCTATTAATCTTTTTACCCGGTAATTAATGCCGGGTTTTTTATTGATAAGATTTTGTTATACATATTTATTAATTGTCAGTCATTGTGGTTATATATATTTTAACGCGACATGAGATATTATTTAATCATTCCTGCATCAGGTGAGGGAAAACGGTTCGGCTCTAAAGTACCAAAACAATTTATTCGACTTGAGAAAACAGGTGAGGAAGTAATTTCTCACACCCTACGAAAGTTCAACTCTATTAAATTTATCTCGTCAATATCTATAGCCGTTAATTCTACATACATCTCAAAAGTTAATAAACTTATTTCGGTCGGTGGATTTAACAAGGTAACATCAGTTGTTAAGGGAGGTACAGTCAGACAGGAATCCGTTTTTAATGCGTTAAGGGCTTTGGATTGTAATGATGATGATATCGTTGTAATACATGATGCTGTAAGACCATTCATCAGTAAAAAACGAATCAGGGAAATGTGCAGGGAAGCGGTCAGGTTTGATTGTTTGATCCCCGGCCTAAAAATAAATGATACTGTTAAGAAAGCCGATAACAAAAATATCGTAACTGAAACGATTCCCCGAAACAATATTTGGAGGATTCAAACTCCTCAGTTTTTTAAATACAGAAGATTAATGGATGCATTTGAATACGCTGAACGGGAAAAAATTACCGGTACAGATGAAGCATCTTTGTGCGAAGCGGCAGGAATAAAAGTGAAGATAGTTCAAGGTGAAGTTACTAACATAAAAATTACAACCAAAGACGATCTCAGGAAAGTTGATTTTACTAAATTGTTATCAAAATGAAAAAGTCATATAGTGGTAAAATTATTCAGATTGAGTTCAAAAGCCGAGTGTTACGATATAACCCGCTTAAAGACCCTTATGTGAGAAAGTTTCCTGTCTATCTTCCGCAGGGTTACAGTTTGGACAAGAAGTATCCCGTAATTTTTTTGTTGTCCGGATTTACAGGAACCGGTAACTCTAATCTAAATTATTCTTTCCTCAACGAAGATATTGAGCAGCGTCTCAACCGTTTGATTGCTTCAGGAAAGTCTAAGGAATTTATTGTTGTAATGCCCGATTGTATGACAAAATACGGCGGGAGCCAATACATTAATTCATCTGCAACCGGACAGTATGAAGATTACATTCTTGAAATTGTTTCAATGATTGATGAGAACTTCTCTACTTTGCCGGAGCCGGAAAACCGTATTGTATGCGGAAAGTCCAGCGGTGGTTACGGTGCATTGTCGCTTTCCATGAGGAATCCTGATGTTTTCGGGTTAACATATTCAATTGCGGGTGACATGTATTTTGAATATTGTTATCTGCCAGATTTTCCCAGATTCGTTTCTGCAATTGAACAATTTGGGCGTGGACATGAAGGTGTTCTTAATTTCATCAAAAGTGAACTGAATTACGAGCAACCAAAATCCCCCTCATTTCATACCATACTGAATATTATCGGAATGTCTGCTTGTTATTCGCCAAATAAAGCCGGACGAATAAAACACGGTTACGATTTTGATCTTCCGTTTGATATTAACACGGGAGATTTGAATCATAAGGTATTCTCAAAATGGATAGAGAAAGATCCTGTCAGAATGGTTAATACACTTAAGAAAAATCTGAAAGCCCTGAAATTAGTAGCACTCGATGCCGGAATCCACGATCAGTTTAATTTAAATATTGGCGCGAGGGTACTTTCAGAGAAGTTAAGCAATCTGGGAATTAATCACGTTCACTCCGAGTTCAATGATGGCCATTTCAACATTCAGTACCGGTATGATAATATGTTCGGTATAATATCTGAATATCTGAAATAAAATAACTAATTTTGTATCAAATCAAATTTATTTAATGGAACCAGTTGTAATTTCAACATGGAAGCACGGAGTACCATCGAACGAGCGTGCATATCAGATATTGGAGCGCGGGGGTAATTCCCTTGATGCGGTTGAGATGGGGGTTATGGTTGCTGAAGATGATCCAAATGTTCTGAGTGTTGGATACGGCGGATTGCCTGATGAGCGCGGAGTTGTTACTCTCGACGCTGCTTTAATGGACTGGAAGGCAAGGATTGGCGCCGTAATCTGTGTAGAGAATATCCGCAATCCAATCAGCGTTGCACGGTTGATACTTGAGAATTCCGAACACACCACGCTCGCCGGCGAAGGTGCATACATCTTCGCTTTAAAGAATCATTTTAAACCGGAGAGTTTGCTTACCGAACAGTCAGTGCGCCGGTATCACGAATGGAAAGCATCGAAATCAGGCAAAGCAATGGAAATGCACACTGATGATTTCAAACTTCCGGAAGTAACAAAAAAAATAAACGAAGATGGAAACCATGACACTATTGGTATGGTTGCAATTGATAATTTGGGACAATTATCGGCTTCATGTACAACCAGCGGGCTTGCATGGAAAATGCACGGTCGTGTTGGTGACTCGCCAATGATTGGCAGTGGACTATATGTTGACGGTGAAGTTGGCGGAGCAGCCGCAACCGGTAGAGGTGAAGAATGTATCAGGGCTTGCGGTAGTTTCCTGATAGTTGAAAAAATGCGAGAAGGTTATTCGCCTGAAGATGCATGCAAAATTGCGTGCGAACGGGTATATAAACTGAATATGCTTTCCAGCCGTAAACGTGATCATGTATATCAGGTTGGATTTATTGCTGTAAATCGTAGTGGTGAATACGGTGCATTCAGTGTGCGTGAAGGTTTCCAGTATGCTATCAGCAAAGCAGGTAAAACCGAACTATTGAACTCTCGGTTTCTCGTTAATGAAAAATTCGAAATAAAGGACCTTTGAAAATGGAAGGGATAAAAATTGTAAAAGGTGGACTCCTCATTTGTCTTGATGAGAATAAAACGTCAGGTTACTATGATATAGTGATTAAAAATGATTTAATCTCTGAAATTATACCTTCATCAGAATTTAATTTTCAACAAATCAACGAGCGGTATCCTGATGCAGAGATTATAAATGCAAAAGGAAAACTTATTGTACCGGGATTTATCAACACAAACCTGAATTCGTCCTTCGCACTTTCAAAACTATTTCTACGGAACACTTATTACGGAACGATAAATTCAATAATTGCTTTAAAGCGACTTGAGAAATATTTCACAAATATCAACAGCGAGCATGACCTGAACCAGTTGATGGTATTTGCCTATTCCGAAATGCTGATGAGCGGAGTAACAAGTCTCGCGGATATTTCAAATTATATATATCGTGACTTCATAAAGAAATATTTCACCGAAAATGAAATCATCAAACAACAGATAATATTCACCTCTTATCATTTCTCACTAAGTACAATTTTCAAGTATCAGCGCCGGTTCTACCTTACAGGATTTAAATTCGATGATGAGATAAATAATTACTCAATAAATTTATTACAGAAAAATTATCATCCGGGTGAAAACAAATTGTATTTCGATATTTTCAATCGCGAAAATTACAATGAGCAAACTAAGAAAGTGTTCGGCAAATCATTGTTGAGAGTATTCAGAGATTTTAACCTCTTATCCGAAGACACGATAATTTCCAACCCTGTAAATATCCATATTGACGACATGAAATTGTTTGGTGAGAACAATGTAAATGTGGTGTTCAATCCTTCCGACTTTATCAAGCTTTCAACGAAGAACATTGAATTCGAGCAGATAATAAATTCAGGTGCAAATGTTTCAATCGGGACGGGATATTACGGTAGGGATTTACTCAGTGAATGCAGGTCATTCTCGAAACTTATTTACAAAAGTAAATTTTCATATTCAGAGATCCTCAAGATGATAACTGTTAATGCAGCAAAAACCTTGTGCCTTGAGAACAAAGGTAGCATTAAACGAAATTTCAAAGCTGACCTCATATTTTTTAATATGAGCGATATTAGAAATATTGCAGGTGTTCCGGAATTGAGCGAAGAGTATTTATCAGAGTATCTGATTGAATCTTTCTCCGCAAAGGATGTGCAGGAGGTTATGATAAACGGAGACATTGAGTATTCCGCCGGATCAGTAAAAGGTTTGAACCTTGAAAACCTGTATTTTAACACGAGGGAATTAATCAGGAAAATTTATACCGTAAGTAATTATGCAGAATTAAAAGGTCAGCATTACAATCGTAAAACAACTTCTTCAGCATTGAACAATGTTATTGATTCATCAAAGTTCCGGAATGAAATTCATGGGAACTACACCGAATTTGATAATTCGTCTGATGAGTTTGTTATTGTCGGAAAGAAAGATATGGAAATATTCAATACGATTATTGAATCTGACAGGAACAATGATGAATTCATTAAGTTCATCAAGCAAATTGAATCTTTTAAGGAAGGGTTTGTTTCATTTGTAAAAAAAGACGAACCCCCTAAGAAAAGAATATACTTTGATGATTTTTCTTCAAGCCGAATTGAATCTCCTGCTAATGATGAAGAAAAGATAATAATAGGGGATATAGAAAACTCCAATCAGGAAGAGAAAAATTTATCATCAATTACAGGTTCAGAAGTTAAATCTGCTGATGAAAATAAAAGCAAAGCTGCTAATGAAATTACCCCTGTTCCCTTAAAAAAAACAAAGTTGAGATTCGGTTTTTCCGATGATTAAAAATTAAATTATTCAATAATGAAAAATATTTTAATAGCTTTAATATTGGTGATAATTTACAGTAGTGTTAACCTGAGATCGCAGTCATTGAAGGAAACTCTGCTCTATGAATCCAAAGACGATGAATTCGTGCAGGTATATAACTATTTCTCGGATGTTTCTACAGGTTCATACTGTTACATTGTAACTAATCCCGATAATTTTAAGTATTTGATAAAATCCCGATACAAAGATTCAAAGTATTACGATTTCATATCGGGGTATTACATAAAATTTGATTCAAAAGGAAATTATTACTGTATTGCAGCAAATTACATTGATGGTGGATATGACAGCTCTGCATATTTTTTGATTATAAACGGAGATGAAGTCGCACAGGTTGAATATGCAGAAGGATACGATGCTTATATAAATCCTGATGATGAATATGAAGTCGTAATCCGAGAGAATGGCGAATATAAAATAATGACCGTATCAACTACCAGTCCGATAAGTTATTCTGCCGGTTTCGATAAGATTATTCCTTCTTGGCGGTATATACCGGAAAACGCCGAAGGAGAGCAGGATTATTTCTTCAGGGATGAAAACGGAGATCGTTATTACATCGTAAGAAAAGGCGGGAAAGCCGGTTTTCTCCATGGGAGTTTCTTCGATGAAACGCCATATTCTGATATTGATAATTCGAGCATAACTTATGACCGGAATAACAGATTAACATATATCGCAAAACGGGGCGGAAACTTCTACGAAGAAGGTGGTGAAGAATTTGTCGTTCAGGGTGATAAAGAATATTCACCTTTTGTTAAAGTTTTTAATCCCGTTCTTTTGAACGATAAAAATGAACCGGTGTATTCAGCAGCAATCAGCCAAAAGGGGATAGATAGTTACGTTTATTCACTCGTTATAGGTAACGAACAAATTCAGGCATACACTAATTCAGAGAAGACACAAAAAGTTGAGGAAATTACAAATGGGATTTATGATTTGAAAATTGATGATGATGGAACAATCTCCTACATGGCTTCTATTAGAATCAACTGGAACGACTTCGATTTCGAATCCGTGTACTCAAAAAATGCTATTATTGTTGATGGCGTTTCTCAGGGATTCTATAACGATCTTGGCACAATTATCAGAAATGACCGGAACGGAGACTTATTATTTACTTATAATCCAACTAATGTTTCGGGAAAATCGGTATTAAATTTAAAATCTAATGAAGTTGATGAAATAATCAGTGATCCAAAATTCTCTTACCTTATGGATTACGGATTTTCTCCTGATGGGAAAATATATTACATCGGGGTGATTTCCGGAGATTACGAAGCCGGGATAAAAGACCGGTATACCATAGTGATTGATGGTATAGAAGTTGCTAATGAGGAATCATTTGTTATGAGTGAAGTAGATTCATTAAAGTATTCATATGTGAATTTTGGTCCCGACGGAAAATATGCCTACGCTACGTACGAGTTTATTGACACTGCATCTGATTTTAACAATTGGTATTCGATCTCATTTATGAAAACGAATGAGGAAACATTATCCCCACCAATTTTAAATTTCCCCGGCAGGGCTTTTTTCAATTCAATTCAGTTGTTCAGGTTCCTCAACGACGGACGATTGTTTTTTATTGGTCAATCGGACGATATGTCAAATCCTTCATTATCTTACATACAGTTAAATGTTAACGAACAAGCTGATCAACACATTTACAATAGCATTTCCGATGTGAAGTATAACCGTTTAATGAATCAGTTTGAATTTCGCGCAACGCGTGAGAATAAAATCTTTGAAGTTGTTTTTACTCCCTGAGCTAAAACGGAAAATTATCGCGGGCGGAGACCTAATCTCCGCCTGCTTCTTTATTACCTTTAACAGTCTTATCGCATATTGCTCTTAAAGTATCCCAAGAGTAAATCCCTGTACTGTGTCCGTCTTTCCATTTGATTTTAATTGCATAGTTTCCAACTTTCTCTATTGTATCAATTTCATAAAAACCCGGTGGTCTAAATGGCGCTTTGATAGGAATGTATGTACTGAACATAACCGATTCTCCCTTACAGTTAACGCAAGGGCATTCGTCGCGTAACAATTTAAAACTAACTTCAAACTCGCTGCCGTCTGACCATCCGATTATCAAATTGTCGTTATCCGTCCGCTTTATTTTCGTTGGCTTCATAATTTATGTTTAAAGTTTATTATCCAAAGGAATAAGTATAACTTCTTCATCTTTAGAAATTTTAAGTTTGCGAATATCGGTTAATTTCAGATAAACAAAGAGTGAATTTGCAATCAAAAGAAAACCTGAAATTGTAAAAATGAAACTAAGGGAAATGTATCCTGTCAGAGCAGTACAGGTTAAAGGTCCGACAAGATTACCGAGCAATGTAAAACTGGATGCAATCCCCATTATTCCACCCTTTCGGTCTTCACCTGTATTTTTATTTAGATACGAGTAAAATGCTGGAATAATTCCACCGACGAAGAATCCGAGTATCGCACGAAGCGGATATAACATAATGGCATTAAGTACCACGCTATGCAATATCAGTGCAATTCCAGCTCCTGACATTGCGATTATTATATTTCTCCTTATACCGCTTGCGTCGTTCTTTTTTCCCCACCACGGTGAAGATATGACCGTAAACAACCCCATAACGCCGAAAATTGTTCCGGTAATTGTTGATATATATTCGGTATTAATTTTAAACGATTCAATATAAAGCGCAAAGACCGGCATCGTCATCATCAGCGCAACCTGAACAAAGAAAATTGAGATTAACGGAATGATTAAACGCGGGCTTGAAAATGAATATTTGATATTATCAATTACAGTATAAGATGAGTTCTGAACCATCGTGCTCCCCTTGTCAACGAGGAAAATAATCAAAATACCACTACTGAAGCACATAACTGATGTGATAAAGAAAATATTCGAAACAGAAATAATATCTGCAAGCAATCCACCGATGACAGGACCAATGATAGTTCCGGCCGCAATGGATGTTTGTAGCATACCAAGCGCATACCCGGATTTTTCTTTAGGAGTAACCGATGCGATGAGAGCTAACGATGCTGCTATGAACCCGCTGACGGCACCCTGGAACATTCTGAATAAGAGTAACTGGAAAACATCTGTCGCCAGGCCCAGGAGTAACTGAGACAGCGCGAGCCCGAAAATTGCGCGTACTACCATGGGTTTCTTACCGAACTTATCACCCAGTGCGCCCCAGACCGGTGTCATTACAAATGAGAGTACAAACGGACCCGCAAAAACAAGTCCGCTCCATTTCTCAAGTTCTGTCGGATCTGTAACACCAAGCTCCCTGATATAAAACGGAAGGAAAGGAATTACCATGCTCATCCCAATCATCGCAATGAACTGCGCAATCCATATTATATATAGGTTTCTTTTCCAACCAATCATTTTACAAAATTAACCAGCACCACTCTAAGAAAATATGTATATTTGACTTCCGTAGGTGATTTAAAATTAATATTAGTTAATTTGTTGGAAAAAATACAAAAATTTATAAGTGGTATAATTAAATTAAAGCGGATATAATGCGGGATTTCTAAAATTCATTAAAATTAACTTTTCTTAATGTACGAAATTCTTAACCAACTTAAGGAAATATCTTATAATTTATATTGGACGTGGAATAATGATGTTTATGAAATTTTCAGAGAAATTAACGATGAATACTGGCGTTGGACAGAAAGAAACCCTGTAAAATTTCTCGAAACTATTGATGAGAACTATCTTTATGAAATGATAGAGAAAAAAAATCTGAAAGAAAAAATCAGAAATAGTTACATCCAATACAAAAAATATCTCAAAGAAAAGACTTATTTTCAAACACATTATTTCAAAACCGAGAAACCACTAATAGCATACTTCTCCGCCGAATACGGTATTACAAAGTGCCTTAAATTATATTCGGGCGGACTTGGAGTTCTTTCCGGTGATCATATAAAATCCTCTTCTGACCTCGGTTTACCACTTGTTGGTATTGGTCTGGCGTATCTTTACGGTTACTTTACTCAATATATAAATTCCGACGGGAGGCAAAGTGAACTTTTCGAACCGAACAGGTTTGAAAAGTTACCGATACATAGGGTAACGGATGAAGATTTCTCCCCGATTAAAATATCGATAGAATTGCCCGGGCGGACTGTCTATGCCCAGATTTGGGAGTTCAGGGTTGGTCGTGTAAAATTATTTATGCTTGATACCTTCGTTGATGAAAATACAGTAAACGATAAACGGATTACTGATATTCTATATGGCGGAAATATTGAAAAACGGATTGAGCAGGAAATACTTCTCGGTATAGGCGGTAAAAAACTCCTCGACATTCTCAATTACGATATCAAAGCTTTTCATCTCAATGAAGGTCATTCCGCCTTCCTGTGTTTAGAGAGGATTAAAAATTCAATAGAGAAATACAATATTTCGTTTAACGAAGCTAAACAGTTATGTTATTATTCGAACATTTTTACTACACACACTCCCGTACCGGCAGGAATTGACATATTTTCACGTAAACTAATGACCCATTATTTTGAATCATACGCACAGAATCATTTGAAAATTTCGTTTGATGAATTTTTTAACGAAGGGAGTCTGGCTGGTACGAAAGTCAATAAGGAACAATTCAATATGGCTTGTCTTGCGATTAACAACTCTCATTTCCTCAACGGAGTAAGCAAACTTCACGCGGAGACTGCCCGCAAGATGTGGGCATTGCCGGATAATAGATCTCAGATTGAATCTATCACGAACGGAATTCATACAAAATCGTACTTGTCTTATATATCCGAAAGGGTTTACAGGAAAAACTTCGGTGTTGATTGGTTGAAGCATGAAAATATTTGGGAAAAGATTAGCGAATTACCGGATGAAATTTTATGGAGGATGAGAAATGATAACAGGCGACAATTGATTAAGTTTACGCGCAAACGTACTTCAAACAAACTGAAAACCCTTAAAGCCACCGATGATGAAATTCAGGATGCGCTTCATATACTGAATGAAAACGCACTTACAATAGGTTTTGCGCGTAGGTTTGCCACTTATAAAAGAGGAAATTTTATCTTCACAAATGTGGCGAGATTAAAATCGCTCGTGTTGAATTCTGAACGTCCGGTACAATTTATTTTCTCAGGGAAGGCACACCCAATGGATGAAGGTGGTAAAAGTTTCATAGAGGAAATAAACCGGTGGACAAAAGACCCGGAACTACACGGAAAAATTGTCTTTATTGACAACTATGAGTTAGATGTTGCGAAAGAGTTGGTTAAGGGGTGCGATATTTGGCTGAATACTCCGAGGCGTCCACTCGAAGCTTCCGGTACAAGCGGAATGAAAGTCCTCGCTAACGGTGGATTAAACTTCAGTATTCTCGATGGCTGGTGGGCAGAAGCATATAGGGAAGAAAACGGCTGGAAGATTGATACAATAAGTGAAGATATGATGACTGATATCGCTGAGCGTGATTTGTTTGAGGCGAATTCAATGTACGATGTACTTGAGCATTTGATTGTGCCGTGTTTTTACGAACGTGATCAACGGGGAATTCCGACTGCATGGGTAAAGAAGATACGCTCATCAATCAGAAATCTCGCAGGATACTTTACTACGTGGAGAATGGTAAAAGAGTATAATGAAAAGTTTTACACTAAGGTCAGTTAAGATAATAGCTGATTGACGAAAAATGTTGATTAATAATCTAAACAAAACCCAATGAAATATTTCTTTCTGTTGTTGTTTTTAACAAATATTTATCAGCCTCTGTCTGCGCAACCGTTGAATGACATTAAAAATCAATCGAGGGTAATTGTACCTCCGGATTATTCATATAATCCAAATCAAAGTTTCGAAGAATCTGTAACTATCAATGGTTTTGACAATTTCTTTCTCGGGATTGATTACGGTGAACCGCATATTGCTACAAATCCCAGAGATCCTCTCAATTCAATTACAGCGTACAACATTAATAATTACTACTATACTTTAAATGGTTATGACTGGATAAAAACATTTATCCCTTTCCCAGGATTTTCGGTAATTGGTGATCCGGTACTGACATTTGATAGTCTCGGCAATGCATATTATTTACAAATGTATCAGAACGGGAGTACTTATGGCTTGACGGTCGCCCGTTCAACCAACAAGGGAGTATCGTATCACCAGTATTCAAGTGTGCATACATTCCCGGTATTGAATGACAAGCCGTGGATTACTGCAGATCAGACAGGTGGACCTTACTCAAATAATCTGTATGTCGGCTGGCGTCAATTTGGTGCTACTGGTATGAGATTTAGCCGGAGCACAGACTTTGGTTTAACCTGGTCTCCTACGTTAACACTCCTCGGAACTCAGGGTGCTTATGTTGCAGTGGGTCCAAACGGCAATATTCAAGGTGGCAGTGTTTATTTTGCAAGCGTAAACGGTAATACGATCCTCATGGCACGATCTACAAATGGCGGCGTATCATTCTCATCTTCGACTACGGTGCTGAATGCTGTTCCGGCGGGTACAATTTGCTCGGGGCGATATACGGTTAAAAATTGTATCAGAACAAACAATTTCCCGAGAGTGGCTGTTGATAATTCTTTCGGACCATATCGGGGTACTATCTATGTCGTAACAGAAATCAACCCGGCAAACAACCCAAATGATTTAGCCGATGTTGTATTGGTTAGATCAACTGACAATGGACAAACGTGGTCGTCGCCTTTGAGGTTAAATGATGACAATACATCAACCGACCAGTGGATGCCTGCAATTTCAGTTGACAACAATACCGGTAAAGTCTTTGTGTGTTGGTATGACTCGCGCGTAGATCCCGGAAATAACCTAATGACTGAACTTTACGGGGCGGTTTCAACAAACGGTGGTGTATCATTCAGCACGAATGAACCGATTTCAAACGAAAAATTTAATCCGGATGATATGCGGGTATCTCAGGGTTCGGGGCAGGCATTTTACATTGGTGATTATATTGGCATTTCTGCAATTGGAAATACATCTTATTCTTCTTGGATGGATGGACGTAATAATAGCCTTGGAAGTTACGTCGCATATTTCCCTGACTTCGCGATGTTATTAAACACAGATAGGGTAAATACTTCGGGTAATTCCTCCGCTTCCGTAACTGTTAAAATTCCGGATGTGAAAGGACCGTTCGCCGATAGGGTAAAATTTACCGCAACAATTGATTCAACACCGGCAAGTGGGAATATTTCCTTTAGCTTCACAAACGGTAAAGACTCGATTACATCTTTCCCGGATTCTGTCGTAATGAATGTAAACTTATCCGGAAATGTTACACCGGGGCGTTACGAAGTCACGGTTACAGGCAGTGGTAAAAACGGGACACCGGTGCACAAAAGGAAATTTGATTTACTCGTTGATGCCTCCATTGTTAAAGTCGCAACTAATCGGGGAACAACGGTAACCTTTTATGTTAACGGGCAATCGTACAACAGTCAGCAGGAGTTTGTATTTGTTAATGGAAGCAATGTTACCATCAAGGTTCCGGACGCAGTTGTTCAGGCATCGAACAAGTATAAATTTACTCAATGGAGCAACGGCAGTACAGACACCACAATAAATTTCAATGTAAGTACCAACCTTGATTTGATAGCTCACTACAAGCGTCAATATCTCTTGCTGATGAATTCTTCAATTGGAAATACATTCGGGGGGAATGAATATTATGACTCAAATTCACAGGCAACTTTCGGCGTGCTGAGCAGGATTGTCAGCGGCAACGGTTTGTACAGTGAGTTCAAAGGGTGGATTGGTGGTGGTTCAGGTTCATATTCAAGCCCGGATTCTTCCGGTACGGATACTGTTGTTACTGTAACAATCAAAAATCCGATAGTTCAAACCGCAAGGTGGTACACGATAGTCGGGATTTCAAATGTTGGCGATGAAATTCCCGAAAAATATAATCTGTCTCAAAACTACCCCAACCCGTTCAATCCTGTAACCAACATCAGATTTGATATTATAAAAGCGGGTAATGTTAAGCTCTCAGTTTACGATATAACCGGAAAGGAAGTATCGGTTCTGACGAATGAAGTTCTGAAACCAGGAAGTTACGAAGTTAAATTTGACGCATCGCAACTTTCGAGCGGTGTTTATTATTACAAAATTGAAGCCGGTGAATTTGTTAGTATCAAACGGATGGTGTTGTTGAAGTAACTTTGATTGAATAGTTGGAGATTTACAATTTTCTAATTGAAATTCACATTAAGGGGTAATATGATTATTTAAAAGAATTGATATAAAAAGACCTTATAATTTTGCTTTAAAAAAGTTATTCTTGTCTAAATTAAAATCTATTAAAAATGAAGAAACTTCTGTTACTACCGATTATCGTTATTATTGCAGTCGTAATTGGTTTTAATTCGCAGTCAACAAATATGGATGATGACCCTAATCTGGACAGGATTCCATCCGAGTTATTAAATGCACATCAGCCCGATTCAGAGCTTGAAGATGCTGTCTGGACTGATGAAGAAGGTTTCGATAATTATTTTCTTGGCATTGATTTTGCGGAAGCTCACATTTCAATGAACCCCAACGATCCCAAGCAAATGTTTGTTGCATTCAATACAAACGGAACTCATTACACGTTAAATGGAATTGATTGGGCTACCAATATGCCTAATTTCGGGACGAATATTTTCGGTGATCCGATTACTGCTTATGATTCTCTCGGTAGATTATATTACGAAAATATGTCAGGCGCAGGTGGAAACATAACGGGTACAAGAATTATCAGCTCTGATGATAACGCCCAGACATGGAGAAATCCGGTTAATGGTAACATTGGTGTTGATAAAAACTGGATGGCAGCAGACCAGACTGCCGGACCATACTCTAATTATGTTTACTCTGTTTTCACTGCCGGCGGTGGTTCCGGTAATATTGTAAGGTCAATTGACAGAGGTAATAGTTTTAATTTTGTAACCTCGCTCAGTACTCAGTTTTTACCCGGTATGATGGTTGCAGTAGGACCTAATGGCGCTACCCAGGGCGGGACGGTTTACGTGGTTACCAATTCCGGAAATTCATTTGCTCCTAACTATACTTTTTATAAATCGGAAAACGGCGGAACAACTTTCAATTATGTTAGCACCCAACAATTTGCAAACTATGTGGGAACTAACGTAAACGGAAGGCACTCGGTTGAGAACATGCGTACAAGACCATATCCATATATTGCCGCCGATAATAGCTATGGTCCGCACCGTGGGAGATTATATTTAATCTATGCTTCAAATAATCCTCCGGGTAACGGGAATAATCCAAATATCTATTGCCGTTATTCCGATAACCAAGGTGCAACCTGGTCGGGTGAAGTTCTTGTAAACGATAACACGCCGGCTAATTCAAGCATTCAATTTCATCCGGCAATGTGGTGCGATAAAGAAACAGGAAGGTTATATGTACAGTGGATGGATACAAGGAATACTCCCACAAACGACAGCGCGGAAATCTATGCTTCATACTCTGACAATGGTGGAGTGAACTGGGCAACAAATCAGAAAGTATCCAACAAAAAAATGAAAATTGAGTGTACCTCGTGTGGTGGTGGTGGTACTCCGCGTTATCAGGGAGATTATAATTCAGTCGCCTCGAACAGCATTACCTCAATAATGGCATGGGCTGACTTCAGGAGCAATAATTTCAGCTCTTATGTTGCTTATTTCCCTGATTACGCTATGAAGATTAGTGACTCTTTACTAAAAGTTAACGACGGGCAAAATGCAAACATCACAGTCTCAGTACCTGCTGTAAAATTATACGATAAAACGGTTACATTTACAGGAACAGTTACAAATCCGCCATCAAGCGGCAATATCAATATAACATTCCCTAATGGTAACACTATAAATTCTTACCCTGGACAGGTTACGATGAATATTGCAGCCTCCGGTGGCGTAACTCCGGGTAGCTATACTATACACGTTGAAGGTCGCGGTCCAAACGGTACACCTGCTCACAGAAGAGAATTAAACGTTTTAGTTAATGCTTCGCTTTTAAGCATTCAGACTAACAGGGGAAATCTTGTTACTTACACGGTGAACGGTAATCCGTATAACTCACCTCAGCAAATTGTTTTCCCTGACGGTGCTAATGTTACAGTTGAAACGCCTTTGAATGTTCCGCAAGCTTCGAATAATTACATGTTCACGCAATGGAGTAACGGTAGTACTGATACAACATTAAATTTCACAATTAACCAAAACACTGACCTGACTGCGCATTATAAACGTCAATATCTTTTATTAATGAATTCTTCTATCGGAAATACATTCGGAGGGGATCAATATTATGACTCGAATTCGCAGGCAACTTTCGGTGTGTTGAGCAGGATTGTCAGTGGCAATGGTTTGTACAGTGAGTTCAAAGGGTGGATTGGCGGTGGCCCCGGTTCTTATTCAAGTCCGGATTCATCCGGTATGGATACTGTTGTTACCGTAACAATCAAAAATCCGATAGTTGAGACTGCAAGATGGTACACCATAGTCGGGATTTCAAATGTTGGCGATGAAATTCCTGAAAAATATGATCTCTCCCAAAACTATCCCAACCCGTTCAATCCTGTAACCAACATCAGATTTGATATTATGAAAGAAGGAAACGTTAAACTCTCAGTTTACGATATTACCGGAAAGGAAGTATCTGTTCTGACAAATGAAGTTCTGAAGCCCGGCAGTTACGAAGTTGGATTTGACGCATCGCACCTTTCCAGCGGGGTGTATTATTACAGAATTGAAGCGGGCGAATTTGTGAGCGTTAAGCGGATGGTGCTCCTGAAGTGATGAAATAAACTTCCAACGTTTTTTCCATTGAAAAAGGCGGAGCGGATTGCTCCGCTTTTTTTTACCAAATTTTGTATATATGCCTGAAGCGATTAATACGGTTTATTTTTTATGAATGAAGTTTCACGGAGATATTTTTGCCAGAACCTGACAAAATTCATAAAGACGTTTCTTTAGAGAATTGCGCGCAGGGTTTCTATCATTTCAACGATATTGATTTAGGTTTAACCTTATGCTGACTTTCTAAATTGTAACACTTAGGTTGAATTGTTAACTTGCAACTTTAATTTCAACTTTATTTGATTCAATGAAAGAAAAGATACGAATTGCTTCGGGGCAGGGATTTTGGGGTGATATGGTTGATGCGCCATTCAGACAGATTACTGAAGGACCGGTTGATTACCTTGTTATGGATTACCTTGCTGAAGTTACAATGTCAATTTTACAGAAGCAGAAATTGCGCGATCCGAAGCTCGGTTACGCGCGTGATATTCCCCCGTTGATGGAGAGAATTCTGCCCATCGTAAAAGATAAGGGGATTAAAGTAATCACAAACGGCGGAGGTGTAAACCCATATTCTTGTAAAGACGCTATAATCGAGGTTGCAAAAAAACTCGGTATTAAAGGGTTAAAAATAGGGATAGTAATAGGTGACGATATTCTTAATCGGATAGACAATTTGCTTGATAGTGGGATTGAACTGAATAATATGGAAACCGGCGAAAGTATCCGGACAGTAAAGGATAAGATATTGAGCGCTAATGTTTATCTTGGTGCAGGCGGTGTCGTTGAGGCGCTTCAAAATGGCGCTGATATTATAATGACCGGACGAGTAACAGATACCGGACTTACGCTGGCGCCGATGATTTATGAGTTCGGTTGGAATTTCTCTGATTTCAATTTAATGGCTACCGGCACGGTGGCTGGTCATATACTTGAATGCGGGGGTCAGGCAAGCGGTGGGAATTTCCTTGGCGACTGGAAGAGCGTACCCGAGTTGGATAAAATCGGATTTCCGATTGCCGAAGCGCATCCGGATGGTACGGTTTTTATCACTAAACACGATGGTACAGGCGGTATAGTCAATGTTGCAACTGTTTCAGAGCAACTGGTCTATGAAATTGGTGACCCTAAGGATTACATTACACCCGATTGTATCGCGGATTTCACTTCAATACAGCTTGAAGAATCGGGTAATAACCGGGTTAAGGTTACCGGTGTAAAGGGACAACCTGCAACTGAATTTTATAAAGTTTCAATGTCTTACCTCGACGGTTACTCAGCCTTCGGTTCTTTGACTTATTGCTGGCCGGATGCACTTGATAAAGCACAGGCTGCTGAAGAGATACTTAGAAAGCGTCTGGATGCATTGGGATTGACCTTTGACGAAATCAAATCCGAGTTTCAGGGTTATAATGCGTGCCATGGTCCGCTTGCGAATACACCTGATGATCCGTCTGAAATTGTACTCAGAATCGGCGTCAGGTCGCACGACAAAAAATCGGTTGAAAGATTCGGAATGGAAATCGCACCGTTAATACTGACCGGTCCACCCGGAGTTACGGGTTTTGCCGGTGGAAGACCAAAACCATCAGAGGTAGTTGCGTACTGGCCTGCACTAATTCCAAAAAGCGCCGTGAAATACGAAGTTGAGGTCTTCGATTTATAGCATTAACTGAGAACTCATCGCGTATATTAATTAATCATGAATTGACTCTGGTGATTTTAAAAAGATAAATTTTATATATTGTTAAATCGTATCCGAAAGCTGATTTTTTTAATATAATTTTGTCATGTAAAAACTATATGAATTAACCTCAAATATATTAATGGGAAAAATTTTAATCATCGGTGCAGCAGGACAGATTGGCACCGAACTTACACTGGAGCTGAGGGAAATAAACGGTAATGATAAAGTAATTGCAACAGATTTAACTACCGCATCCGAAGAGGTAATGTCATCGGGCAAGTTTGAAATACTTGATGTACTCGATAAACAAAATCTTTCACGGATAGTTACAGAAAATGACGTCCGTGAAATTTATCATCTTGCGGCTTTACTATCGGGGAATTCGGAGAAAAAGCCGAAACGCGCATGGGAGGTGAACATGGACGGATTGTTGAATGTTCTGGAGCTTGCAAAGGATTTAAAATTATCGAAAATATTTTGGCCAAGTTCAATTGCAGTCTTCGGGAATACAACTCCAAAAGTAAATACACCTCAAATAACTATCATGGAGCCGAATACCGTTTACGGGATTAGTAAACTTGCGGGAGAAAGGTGGTGCGAGTATTATCATGCAAAATTCGGAGTTGACGTAAGGAGTTTACGATATCCAGGATTGATTAGCCACAAAACCGAGCCCGGCGGCGGAACTACCGATTACGCAGTTGAGATATTTTATGACGCAGTGAAACACAAACGATATAAATGTTTCCTCAGTAAAGATACAATGTTGCCTTTGATGTTCATGCCGGATGCAATAGACGGGACTATTAAACTTATGGAAGCTCCTGCCGACAGAATCTCAACTCACTGCGGATATAACATTACCGCAATAAGTTTTACACCGGAGCAATTATCAAATGAAATTGTGAAATATGTTCCTGAATTTGAAATTGAATACGAAGCTGATTTCCGGCTGGAAATAGCGAAAACCTGGCCTGCGACTATTGATGATTCAACAGCGCGCAGAGATTGGGGATGGAAGCATAAGTTCAACCTCTCTGAAATGACGGAAGTTATGTTTCGAAAAATTTCAGAAAAATTCCAAGTGTAATTTGGGAAATCTTTCTGACCATACCAGAGGGATATTACTGATTTCATTGACTGCTTTCCTTTGGAGTACAAGCGGTTTATTCATAAAAGTTCTCACAATTGATGCATTCCAGATTTCTTTTTACAGGTGTGCAATTGCAACTGTCACAGTTTTTTTAATTGCAAATTTCAGGCAGGTTAAACCTAAGTTCAGGTTTGACCTCATCTCAAATTTATGTGCTGCTTCCTATGCCGGCATTTTGATTTTTTTTGTGATTGCAACCAAACTGACGACTGCCGCCAATGCAATTTTCCTCCAATTTACAGCACCTGCGTATTTGCTCTTCCTTGAACCTTTGTTTTTAAAGTCACGATTTAAATTAAAACATTTTGCCACATTTGCTGTAATCCTCGCGGGAATGTCACTATTCTTCCTTGGTAAACTTGACTCCGGCGATGTTAAAGGAAACATGTTCGCAATCGCATCGGGATTTTGCTTCGCTCTGTTCTCATTATTCCTTAAATGGAAAAAACAAAAGCACGGTGAGACCAATACTATAAACAACATTATCGTCGGTAATGCACTTGTTGCAATTATTTGTCTTCCGGTTATTTTAGACCGTATGGCAATTGATGGAACGCAAGTTTTAATTTTAATTTACATGGGTGCGATTCAGATTGGTGTGAGTTATATGATTTTTAACGAGGGAATAAAGTATATCAGCGCGACCGAGACGATGATCATAGCAACGCTTGAAGCGGTATTTAATCCGATTTGGGTTTTTATCGGGATTGGGGAAGTCCCTTCAAACTTTTCCATTTTGGGTGGGTTAATAATTATTGCCGTTATCATTTTCAATACTGTTACGGCAAACCGGAAGGACAAGCTTTTAATTGCTGAATAATTTTCAGTCGAAAAACAGATAGTAAATCAGCCCTGTGAGTGCTGCCTGCATTGCGATAAGAGAAATCGCAAAATAAACGTCGAATTGTTTCGATTTATCAAGTTTTGTTTCATCACTTGTTTTCAAATATTCATCGTAAAATTCATTTGCTTTGGATTTCAGATTAAACGATCCGTAAGCGCCGGAAATTGTAAGCGCTCCGAGACCTGAAATGACTAACCAGTTGCGCGGTGTTTCAAAACCAATTGCGCGATTAATAATTACCTCGTTTTCGACCAAACCGTTGGCAGGCTTTAAAATGATTTTGTAAAAAACTTTTGATGTGTCAAAATTTTCAAATACGGACTTAAATCCGTCTTTTCTAACGGAAAATTCTCCGGTCAATAATTTATCCGACAAATATCTAAGCGGTGTAAAACCCAAAAGACTGTCGTTAAAATAAACTGAAGCATTAAAGGGGTCCGTAGTGAAAGTATATAATACCGGAGCTTTCAGGGTTAAAATCGTATCTGAATAAATTTCAACTGTTCGTGAAATATTCATTGCACCCCACACATTGTCCTGGTTACCGGATTTAATTTCAAAATAATAACTCCCGGCTGAAAGGAACAAGCAGTCTTTCTTAAGTGAAGTGAATTCAGCAGAGTCAATGGAAATTAGCGGATTGTTTATGTTCGTTTCAATTTTAACGCATAAAGAAGTTGAATCCGTTACTTGCGGATATAGTGAACCCTGCGAAATGATTATCAATATTAAGAATAACAATTTCATTTAAAGCAGTAAATAGTTTTATCATCGGAAGCAACGAACACAAAACCCCTCCAGACGAGCGCAGTTGCTTTAATCCGCCCTTCCGTTTCAAACCGCCAGATTTCTTTACCGGTTTTTGCATTCAGACAATAGAAGTTTTTATCGAATGAACCGATGAATACATATTCCCCGGCTAATACCGGCGATGCTGTAATCGCGCCGTTCGTCTTAAATTCCCAGATATTTTCCCCTGTTTGCGTTTTGAGAGAATATACTTTACCGTTCACGCCGGTTGTAATTATACTTTGGTTAAAAAATGTAGAAGATGAAGAAAATTTTGTATTCAGTTTCTTTTCCCAAATGATCGCTCCTTCATTCGTGAATGCTCTGAAAATTCCGTCATTGCATCCGGTGAAGAGAGTATCATTGTGAATTGAAATATTGCAAAAGAAGGAGCTTCCTGTTTCAAGCCGCCATTGAAGATTACCGGTAACAAGGTTAATTGCAAACAATTCTCCGCTTGTATTGCCGAGATAAATATTTTTCCCGTCTGAAGCAGGAGATGTAAAAAAAGAAATTTTTGTACCGGAATTAAACACCCAATTTTTTTCCCCGCTAAGCGCATTGATAGAAAATACCAATCCGGATTTATTCGCAACGATAACATTGTCATTTAACACTATGGGTGACGACCTTATAAATCCGGCGTTGAATTCCCAGTTGGTAGTCCCCTTTGAAAAATCGTAACTGACAACTGACCGGTCTTCGTTTCCGTCAATTGTAAAAATTATCGAACGCTCGCGAACAATCGGCGAACCGAAAACTGAACCGCCGAGTTTCGAAATATATCCGAGCCTCTTGCCTGAAGAAACATCAATAGCAAATATCTCACCGCGAAGTGTTGATGCAAACAGAACAGCATCAGCAATTGAAAAAACATTATTGTGGAAACCCGCATCCACGTTGAAATCCCAAACCAAAGCAGGCGGAATTTTTACCGGGTCAGCAGATATGGAAATGTTATCCTTTTGTGGGTTGCCGTTTGCCATTAACCAGTCATCGCTGGAAATTTTTACATGCTCACGGATTACGATTGAAGCGCAGGATGCACAAAGCAACATTAAAAAAAGTGGTATAACAAAAACTCTGTAAAAAAACTTTGGGATTTTATATTTAATTCGTTTCATTCAGAAAAGGATAACTGAGCGGAAAAAAGTATTGTGAAGAAACTCAATATATCTGAATTTAATTTTTATATAAATGTTTTAATCAGAATCCAAAAATTTTTTCATTATTGTAGATATACTTGATTAATGGAATTCAATTTTCTATGTTAGGCTGAAAATAACAAAGGAGATAACGTGAAAGACAATGACGACCTTGAATTTTTTGACGAGAACGAAGATAAAAACAATGGAAGACGAAAGAAGAAGCTCAATGACGATGATCTTGAGAAGACTCATGATTCCGAGTCTTTGGAAGAGATCATTAATTATTATTACGAAAATAATGAGTTCGAGAAGGCGCTTAAGTACGTCAACATTCTGATAGAACTTTACCCGTACAATACCGAGTCTTGGCACAGGAAAGCACTTTTGCTGGATTGTCTCGGCAGATACGATGAAGCGTTAATTTATTTCGATAAGGCAATTCTCCTTAATCCTAATGATCTTGAAATAATCGTTAATAAAGCGATTACATTTGATAACAGCGAACAACATCAAAAAGCAATTGAAACATTCGACATAGTTTTGGATATAGACCCGAACAATATTGACGCATTATTCAATAAAGGTCTTTCGCTTGAAAGGATTGAGAACTTTTCGGAAGCTGTTTTATGTTTTGAGTCGGTTATCCGTCTCGATGAATTTCACAAGGACGCTTACTATGAGCTTGGTTACTGTTACGATTTTCTCGATATGTTAAATGAATCCATTTCGGCATACAGGAAACATATTGACCTTTCGCCATACAACTTCAATGCGTGGTACAATCTCGGGATAGTGCATAACAGAATGGGTAGGTTCCTGAAAGCGATTGAAAGCTACGAAATGTGTCTTGCGATTAAACCTGATTTTTCTTCCGCGTGGTATAATTGCGGCAACGCATTCGCTTCATTATGTAGATTCCATAAAGCAATTGAATATTATCAGAAATCCGTTGAATTACGAAGCGATGATTCGTTTACGTATCACAATATCGGTAACGCGTACGAAGAGCTTGAGAAATATGAGGAGGCAGTTTATTATTACACAAAGGCTATTGAACTGGATGATGTAAATTACGAATCTTATTTCAGCAGAGGAAATTCATACTACACACTTAAAAGATATACTGAAGCTCTCAAAGATTTCAATATGGCTATATCCCTTTGCAGGGATTTCGCCGAAATATGGTATTCAAAGGCAGATACTGAAATTGCACTTGGTATGATTCCGGAAGCAGCAAGTAGCTTCAGCACTATTGTCTCATTAGAGCCTGACAATGCTGAAGCGTGGTATGATTACGGTTGTGTGCTGATAGATAACGAAGATTACCTTACCGCAGGGAAAGCATTCAACAGTGCAATTAAACTGAAACCAAACTGGGCTGAACCTTATTTCGAGAAAGCTAAAATAAATTTTATTAAAGGTGAACTTGAAAAGGGAGATTCTAATCTTGAGATGGCATTTTCAATAAATCCGTCTGAACGGTTCGAATATAATTTTAAAGAGGATTGGCAGATAGTGCTCGATTTCCTCGTGAACCGGAATAAAATTGTCAAGTCCTGATTTTCACTTCATATAATTTTTGATCTTTAACCTGAACTATCCTCTTATCCCTCAGTTTCCTGACAAGTTCAAAATTGTGAGTAGCAATAATCACCGCTGTACCCCGTCTGTTGATCTCATTTAACAATTTTAAAATGTCCATTGAAATTATCGGATCTAAGTTTCCTGTCGGTTCATCGGCAATTACAACTTCAGGTTTATTGACTATCGCCCGTGCTATTGCAATTCGTTGTTGCTCACCACCGGATAAATCGAAAGGTTTCTTGTTGAGTTTATCGAGTAATCCCACCCTTGAGGCAGCGTCAAAAACTTTCTTTTTGATTGTATCCTTTTTATCACCGATTATCTCAAGCGGCAGTGAAATGTTATCAAATGTATCTCTGTCCTGCATGAGCTTGAAATCCTGAAAAACAACGCCAATCCTTCTTCGCAGATAAGGAATCTCCTGAACATCAATATTATCCGAACTGAAATTTTCGAAGAATACCGTTCCCGATGTTGGGATTTCTTCAAAGTACATAAGTTTGAATAATGTGGTTTTACCGATTCCGCTCTCGCCGACAACGAACAGGAACTCGTCATTGTTAATGTAAAGGTCAACGTTGTCGAGAATTTTTTTCGAGTTATAGCTGAATGAAACTTTATCGAATCTGATCACGTCTGTTTGATGAAATTTTTATTGCCAAATTAAATGCCGATTGCGTACTGGAAATGTTTGCCAGACCTTTTCCCGCAATATCAAATGCAGTGCCATGGTCGGGAGATGTCCTGACTACCGGTAATCCCGCCGTAAAATTTACCCCGTCGTGCGATTGCAACATTTTGAACGGGATTAAGCCTTGGTCATGATAGCATGAGATTACCAAGCTGTATTTATATTGTGATTGAGTGGCGAAAAATCCATCTGCCGAAAATGGACCTGCAACATCAATCCCTTTTGTTCGAAGGAGTTTTAATGCGGGGATAATTGTGTCGGTTTCTTCGTTACCCGTTATACCACCATCGCCGCAGTGAGGATTTAATCCAAGTATTGCCAGTGTCGGATTTTCGATCTTAAAATCTCTTTTTAAGCTATCTGTTAGAAACATCAACTTTTCAATGATAAATTTTTTTGATATGCTACCGGAAATTTTTCTCAACGGAATATGACCGGTCAGCGAAGATACCATAAATGTATCTGAATAAAAAATCATAGCAACATTGGTTGAATTATAGCTCTTTTCGAAAAGTTCAGTATGCCCGGGGAATTTAACACCGGCAAGATTTATTGCTTCTTTAGAAATAGGCAAAGTAATTATAGCTGACTCAGGATGAACCTTACTGAAATCGATTGCTTCAAAGATTGAACTTGCAGCGATTTCCCCGGCAGATTTCAGAATTTTCCCTGGTTTCGGTTTGAATTTTGACGGAGCGCCACGGTTCAGAAAATATTTCCCTTCAATCTCGGGTAAGTTTAATAATCCTGAGTAAAAATCAAATGTATCTTTAAAACCTGCAATTAAAACGGGTCTGTCGGAGAATTTACGCTTTTTAAAAAGTTTTAAAATTATTTCCGGTCCGATACCGTTCGGATCACCTGAGGTCAAAATTAAATATTGCCCGGTGTTATTCATCAGCAATTCTGGTAATTTCAGCATCGCCCCAAAGCCCCTCGAGATTATAAAATTTGCGGGCATCTTTAAGGAAAATGTGAACAACTACATCGACGAAGTCAAGTAATACCCAGTTGAAGTTTGTAAACCCCTCCTTATTTATCGGGCGTTCACCGATATCACGGGTTTTTTCTAATATGTAATCGGCAATTGCTTTCGATTGGGTATCCGAATTTGCGGTCGCAATTACGAAATAGTCTGTAACCGAGGTTAAATTTTTTACGTTGAGAATTGATATATCAGTGCCCTTTTTCTCAAGTATAAACCGGGCAATTTCCTTTGATAAAGATTCAGCTATCATTTGCTTTCAGTAAAGGGTTTTAATTCATTGAAATCTTTTCCTATTACCACAGTAGCGTCAAGGTAAAGACTTTTGTCAATCTCCTCAACGATGTTTTTTTCGCTGATTCCAAGAGCTGAAGATATTTTTCCCAGAGTTTTTTTGTTGTTTCCCTTCCTGTCCAGAATTATTGTTACATCTTCATCCGAAGTCTCGAAATTGCCCATCTCAACTACATCAAATCCGTTTTGACGTAAATAATCGGTGAACTTTGATGCTACACCGTTAACTCCCGAAGCATTGCGAACGTCAATTTGTAATTTTCTGCCGGATTGATTTTGGTTGTTCGAATCTGGGATTTGACTGATTGTCTCAGGTGGAGGTTGTACCTCAGGGGATTTATTGAATAAAGAATAGATGAGATATACGCATAAAACCAATAAAAGTATAATGGAAATGTTTACAATGTAATTTATAGTTGTGGATTTAATTTTGCTCATAGGGAATGTTAAACAAAAATAAAAAACGGGGAGCTTTAATGAAACTCCCCGTTTGAAACCTAAAGTCAGACTTTTTTACCTTCGGAAGAAAGGGTCGTAGTATCCGAAGTTATCATAAAGAATTGAATTTTTTACGTTCCTGTATTCAAATTTGATAAACGCATTCTCCGATATTTTGTAATCAACCGCTAATCTTGAAAGAGAAATTCCCGATAAATCATTTTGAAGTTTACTGGAAAAATCCGAACCTAATACCGAATTTGCATACGGACTGTATGACAAAGAAATATCTGCGCTCACGTTCAGATCGTCGTTTAACTTGTAGTTTAAGCTGTTAACGTAAGATGTAACCGAGACGCTCCCGTATTTTGTATTGAGCATAGATATATTAAAAGTGTGGTTCATTGAAAAATTATCGGGATTGAAAATTCCAAGGATGAGATTATTGGTATTCGAGTTCAGTGCGGTTTTATCCCAATCGTCATTATTTTGTTGTGCGTGTGAAACAGGAATTATACAACAGAAAATAAACAGGGATAATAATATTGTTTTCATGTCAAAAATTAACTTAAGGCATAATGTTACATCTAACAGTATTGAAATGCAATATAAAAAGATTGATTTGGTTTTTAAAATTATGAAAATGGATAAAAGGTGGAAATTAATTTTTAAAAGTCATGTTTTATTTGTCTTGAAATATTAAGAGAAAGTTATAATTTGCACAAGTAACATCTTTTTTGCAAACTTTTAAAAAACCAAAATGAAAAAACTACCTCACCTTTTAGTTCTTGTAGTATTGATTGCGGGATTTACGATATCCTCAATCTCGAACGACAGGGACGTTGTAAACGAGTCATTAGCTCCCACTAATACTCTGGAACAGTTTAGATCAACCATTGGTACTGTACCGCAACATGATAATTTAGCAGTTTTATACAATCAGAGCGAGTTAGTATCAAATCCCGGAGCAGGTGCCGGTGGCGCTGATGCAAGCGCAATTACCGATCCGGGTACTACTTTCGGGTACGGGAATCAAATCACGGCAAATAACAGAATGGCTGATGATTTTACAATCCCGTCCGGCGAAACTTGGCAGATTGATTCAATCATCCTCTTCCACTATCAAACCGGTTCAACAACAACGTCCACAATCAACAACATTAACCTTCAGATTTGGGATGGTGCAACTCCGGGTACAGGTTCAATCGTGGCGGGTGATTCAACTACAAACAGGTTAACCGCATCAAACTTCAGTAATATTTACAGGGTTACCGCTACTACACTGACAAATAGTCAAAGGCCAATCATGAGAAGTCAGGTTTCAATGACCG